>Ga0136651_10001770_pt1 | contig 11898 bp, 7 predicted proteins | sample Mar14236cmmetaG_FD_94867 | JGI IMG/M metagenome (GOLD analysis project Ga0136651, IMG submission 94867) | Marine hydrothermal vent microbial communities from Guaymas Basin, Gulf of California to study Microbial Dark Matter (Phase II) - Marker... ...
CAAATATTCCTGCCACAGCCGCTCCTTTTCCATTTTATTCCTCGCTATGAGAATTGCCTCTCCCACCTCATCATATCCTGGCCTGCCGGCTCTCCCCATCATCTGCTTTATTTCCATCACAGGAATGGGCTGCATGTATCCTTCCGCCTCGGAATATCTCCATAAGTTTTTTATTATCACTCTCCTCGCAGGTGTATTTACGCCGGCTGCAAGAGTTGGAGTGGCAACAATGCATCTTATATATCCTTTCTTAAAATTCCGCTCCACGAGGCGGCGCTGCCCGCTGCTCAGCCCGGCGTGATGAAAAGCTACGCCATCTTCTATACAGGCTGCAAGCCTTTTTGCCACAACATTTGCCTCCTCTCCGCTGAGCAGGCGGGAAGCAATTTTTTTAAGCGTTTCTTTATCTGCATACTCCGCCACGATTTCTCGCAATTTTTCTGCCGTGCTTTGAGAGGAGCGGCGGGTGTTCACAAAAATCAACGCCTGTCCTCCTTCCGCGAGTACATCCTCAACAAGCCCCTCAAATTTTGGACTCTTTATTTCTTTTGTGCTTCCATCTATAAAGTAAATTTTTCTGCCAAAGAGCACACCTTCTTTCAGTGGCACAGGGCGCCAGTCTGATTGAATAAGAATTGCATTTAGCCACTCCGCCAGCTCATGAGCATTTTTTATTGTAGCCGAGAGAGCTATCACCTGCACAGGATTCATGAGCATGAATTTTGCAAGATTTACCTCCAATGTTGGGCCGCGGGAAAAATCATTTATAAGATGTATCTCATCTGCCACAACAACGCCGACATCATTTATCCATGTTGCTTTATGTCGAATTAAACTATCTGCCTTCTCACTTGTGCAAACTACAATATCATATTTTCCCAGATATTCTCCCTTTTCGTCTAAATCGCCTGTAGAAATGCCCACCTTTATGCCCATCTCCTGAAAAGGCAATAAATCATCATATTTTTCAGCTGCTAAGGCACGGAGAGGAACAATATACATGCTTTTTATTCCTCTCAATGCTGCCTGAAGAATGGTAATGTAGGCAACCAAACTCTTTCCAGCGGCAGTTGGAATGGCAAGAACAACATTTTTGCCAGCAAGAGCATGAGGCAGAGCCTCTGCTTGCGGAGGATATAGCTCCACGATGCCCTGCCTTTTAAGTATTTCCTTTATTCTTTCATTGATGTCAAGCTCGTCTATCTTCATTTACAATGTAAGATGAAAGCAAGGAATAAAAATGTTTGGAAAGTGACAGGAGAATCTGAATGTAAATAAAGCCATCATTTTCATGGCAGGATAATGAAAAAGAACAGTTTGCTGTTGAATTGAACCAATGCTTTTCCTTCTTTCACCCCTCCATTTTTTCGAGTATATTTTTCATTTCATTCATTCCATTTCCTGCTTCATTACCTTCAAAGGGAATATTTCAATCTCCAAGCGTTATTCTTATATACTAAAAGCATATTTGCCTGTTAGCATGGGCAGAGGAATGTATGCAGCTCGGAAACTGAAGCGAGACAGGCAGAAGTTTAGATGGCATGATCGCTATTACAAGCGAAGAATGCTTGGTTTGAAGAGGAAGACGGACCCATTAGAGGGAGCTCCTCAGGCGAGAGGAATAGTGCTTGAGAAGGTTGGTATAGAGGCAAGGCAGCCAAACTCTGCTATAAGAAAGTGTGTTAAGGTTCAACTCATCAAAAATGGTAAGATTGTTACTGCTTTCGCTCCTGGAGATAAGGCGATAACTTTTATAGATGAGCACGATGAAGTGGTTATTGAGGGAATAGGAGGAAGAATGGGAAGGTCAAAGGGAGACATTCCTGGAGTTAGATATAAAGTTATAAAGGTCAATAATGTGTCGTTGCAGGAATTAGTTAAAGGTAAGGTAGAGAAACCAGTGAGATAAAATGGCTGAGCTGCTGTTTGGGAAATATGAGGTTGAAAATATAGTGATCCGAGATAAGGGGCTGGCAGCATACATTAATTTAGATACTAAAAAGATGCACACACACGGAAGACATGCAAACAAGAGATTCAAAAAGGCAAATCTTTCGTTGATAGAGAGGCTCGCAAATAATATGATGAGAACAGAGAAATATACTGGCAAGAAATCCAAAGCACTAAGAGTAATAAAAGAGTCGTTTGAAATCATAGAAAAGAGAACAAAAGAAAATCCCCTCCAGGTATTAATAAGGGCAATAGAAAATGCCGCTCCTCGAGAAGAAACAACCCGTCTTTTTTTAAGCGGTATATATGTTCCGCAGGCTGTTGATAGCGCTCCCCTGAGGCGGCTGGATATTGCCTTACGCAACATTTGTAAGGGGGCTGTTTCAAAAACCTTCAGGAATAAAAAGAGTATTGCTGAATGCTTGGCTGATGAGATTATTCATGCTGCGAAAGATGATGCAGCAAGTTATGCAATTAGTAAGAAGCTCGAAATTGAAAGAATAGCACAAAGCGCAAGGTGAGGAAATGGGAAGGAAGGAAGAAAATATTAGGAAAGCTAAGGAATTAAGATATAAGCCCGAAAAAATAAGGAATATAGGGGTCGTAGCCCATATAGACCATGGTAAAACAACATTCTCGGACAATCTTCTGGCGGGAGCTGGAATGATTTCCGAGGAGCTTGCAGGACAGCAACTCGTTTTGGATTACGACGAGCAGGAACAGGCAAGAGGTATAACAATTAACGCTGCAGCGGCTTCAATGGTTCATGAATATGAGGGAGAGGAGTATTTAATTAATTTAATCGACACTCCGGGTCACGTTGACTTTGGCGGGGATGTAACACGAGCGATGAGGGCTGTGGATGGGGCTATCGTTGTAGTATGTGCCGTCGAAGGTGTAATGCCCCAAACAGAAACTGTGCTGCGACAGGCTTTAAGAGAGCGAGTCAAGCCAATATTACTAATAAATAAAGTTGATCGTCTCATAAATGAACTCAAGCTAGATGCTCAGCAAATGCAGCAGAGATTTGTTAAAATAATAACTGAGGTTAATAAACTCATTAAAAAGATGGCTCCTGAGGAATTTAAGGATAAATGGCTCGTCCGCCCGGAAGATGGCTCGGTTGCTTTTGGTAGCGCATTGCATAACTGGGCAATTTCTGTTCCATATATGAAAAAGACAGGCATCACATTCAAAGATATTTATGAGTACTGTAAAAATGAGGATCAAAAAACACTCGCTAAAAAGGCACCTATTCATGAAGTTGCTTTAAATATGGTTATTCGACACCTTCCGAATCCAAAAGAAGCACAGAAATACAGAATACCGAATATATGGCATGGTGATTTGGATAGTGAGATAGGCAAGGCAATGATTGAATGTGATCCAAAAGGTCCCCTTGCCCTTATGGTAACCAAAATAATTATTGATCCTCATGCAGGGGAAATAACATTTGGAAGAGTCTTTTCCGGCACATTGAGGGAAGGGCAGGAGGTTTATATTCTCGGAATGCCAAAGCCATACAGGGTTCAGCAGGTGGCGGTGATGGTCGGCGATGACAGAATACAGGTTGAAGATATTCCAGCAGGTAATATAGCAGCCATTTCTGGCTTGAGAGATGCATATGCTGGCGCAACTGTAACAAGTGTGCCAGACACGGAGCCATTTGAAAGCATTCGCCACATTTCAGAGCCAGTTGTCACTGTAAGGGTTGAAGCAAAGCGTCCCGCTGATTTACCAAAATTGGTTAAAGTGCTTCGAGACATTTCCAAGGCAGATCCTTCAATACAGGTTGAAATAAATCAGGAGACTGGCGAGTATCTAATGTCTGGAATGGGAGAATTGCATCTCGAAGTTACAGAATATAGAATAAAGAATGAACATAAGCTGGATATTATAACCTCTGAGCCAACGGTTATATACAGAGAAACAGTAAGAAAAACCTCACCTGTTTTTGAAGGCAAATCACCAAATAAACATAACTATCTTTATGTTGTTGTCGAACCACTTGAGGAAGAGGTTGTTAAAGCATTGCTTGAGGGGCAGATTCCAGAAAATGTAAAGAAATACAGAAAAGAAGTTGCAAAGAAACTCGAAGAGCTGGGAATGAGTAAGGAGGAGGCAAAGGGAGTATTTGGTATCAAGGGAGCAAACCTTATAACAGATGTAACCAAGGGCATACAGCATTTGCATGAGGCGAAAGAACTCCTCAAGCAGGCATTCGAGGAAGTCTGCCAGACCGGCCCCAAGGCGGCGGAGCCGCTGCAGGGCGTAAAAGTAAAGCTTGTTGATGCAAAATTGCATGAGGATGCTATCCACAGAGGGCCTGCACAGCTTATACCGGCGATGAGAAATGCCATATATGGAGCAATGATGCTTGCTGATCCGATATTACTGGAGCCGATGCAGAAGGTTTTCATTTCTGTGCCGCATGAACTCATGGGAAATGTTACAAGAGAAATAACGCAGAGAAGGGGAACAATCCTAGATATAAAGCAGGAAGGAGATATGAGTATCATACTCGCTAAAGCTCCTGTGGCAGAGATGTTTGGCTTCGCCTCCGCCATTCGATCGGCGACGGGAGGAAGAGTTCTGTGGAGTACAGAGAATATGGGCTTTGAACCACTGCCTGATTTCCTGCAGGATGAGGTAACGAGAAAGGTAAGAGAGAGGAAGGGACTGAAGCCAGAGCCGTATCCCGCTGAGCATTACGCTGGATAAGCTCGCTCTTTCTTTTTCTTTCATCTTTTAAATAAAAGAAGAAGGAAGAAGGGGTGCTTATACATTGAATATCCATACCTTTTGCTCATCTATGGCGGCTTTATGGAGTAACACCATGGTTCAGAAAGATATCTCTTATTTTCTTTTCCAAATCTGCATTCCATTTTCCTTCCTTGATTAACACATTTTTTAATCTATTATAAAAATCGTGTATATCCCCCTGATTAGTAGCTGTTTTTTTAATATTCATCGCTTCAACAATAGTTTTGAAAGGAAGGGATACCTGATCAAACTTCTTGCCAGCGGCATCCTTTTCATTGGGTGTATCATCATATAGATCCCAAAGTATTCCGGCAATAGATGCTTCAGCCTCATCTCCCTTATTTGCGGCACTGGGACAATCATAATCATCAGCGGTTCCCCACTTGCCGTCAGAACCTGCCTTTTTACCATTTTCTACGTCCCAATCTCCTCGGGTCCATTTTGGATCGTGGAAAATAGGATCATTCTGCTTTGCACATGATGAAAAGTGAGCCCATCCTTCACTCCACGCCATTTTTTTACTAGATTTTTGACATATAAAATGCTCTCCACCTGGTAAAGATTTCTTGTAATTCTTTTTATACATAAAATGGTGATCAAATTCATGTAAGATTACATCATGGCAATAAACATGATCCTTATCTATGTGAATAGATTGATTACTCATACGATAGTACGATCCTCCATCGCCTATCCAAATATCTTTAGGCATGGGAATCTCTGCGCCATGAGTAGTTGCCCCTATTTCTTCAATTATCCATATTTTTGCAGATAGGCAAACGAATTGAATGTAGATCTTCTTTAACTCCTTGATTAGATTTTCTATTGTTTGTTTATCCTTTCCACCCAATTTATTTTTAGCCTTTTCTAGGTTTGGAATTACCCCAAGAGGTGGATCTTTTAACCATTCTAATATACCTTCTGTCCAATCCCTAGCTCGACGGAGATTTTTTCCTTTTTCTAATTCTCTCTTTAACCCAGGAAGATTAACTTTTAATATCCAAGATAGGGAGGATGAAGCAGTTCCTAGTTCTTCCACGTTAGCATTTTTTTCTCTTACCTCATCAACTTTCTTCTTTATATCCTTTAGCTTTTGTGTTTTTTTATCAATTTCCTGAATTTCCACAGCGAATTTCTTCTCCGCTGTTCCTTTCATATCAAAGAAGAGACCCGTTGAAATCACTCCTAAGTTATCCACTAATTTTACTGAAAAAGTATAGTTTCCAGGATAAACATATTCAACTCTAAATCCAGATATATTTGTTACATTTGGATATGTCCAGAAAGTCCAATATACGTTTGTTATCTCTCCGTCTGGGTCATAACTTCCACTTGCATCAAACACTGTTCTTCCAGTTTCTGGATCATATTCTACAATATCTACAACAATAACCGGAGATCTTTCTACATAAAGCTCTATTTCGTCATAACCAATGTAGCCCTCGCTATTCTCCATTTCGGCCCTTATTTTATAGTAACCGGTTGATAGATCACTGGTATCCCACCACGCAAACCATTCTCCCCTATAAATGGCAGCATCAACAACATATCCATAATCTGTATCTATTTCAATCCATTTTTCGCCATCAAAATAGCTGAACCTGCAGTAAGATATATCTGTGGCATTTTCTTCTTCTGTCACGTTTATTCTTACCATTCCTCCAACTGCTTGTTTGTCTATGGGTGAGGTTATAAGAGGTCTGGGTATCTTTGTTGTTTCTCCTTTCCAGTTTATGATAAATACTTTTTCTTCATGTTCGCCATAGTTACCTGCATTATCGTATGCAACTATCTTTATTGTATGCAGTCCAAAGTAAGTCCCTCCCCATTTCCATGCATAAGGTTCTATCGTATCCGTAGCTTTTAATTCATCATCTATGTAAAAATCAACCTTTTTAACACCTGTCTCATTATCTATTACATCTACTTCGATTGTTATGCTTCCAATTATTATTGGAAATATAAAGGGTATTATTTTTCTATCATTTACATAAACTCCATTTACTGGTTTGGTCTTTTTGAGGGTCGGAGGTGTGGTATCTTCAACAGAGTAGTTGTACTGTGATATTGCCCCACTTTCGAGATATATCCCAGCTTGGAAAGGCTCCATCTCATGAGTTATTGTTATAACATTCTCTCCAACTCTTATTAAAGATTCGTCAAGGGGGAAAGTATATTTATATTCTTCATCCTCATCCATTATACCGTTTCCATTTAAATCAAGTTGATATTCAACGGGTTCCGGAAGCCTAATTCCATTGAAAGAAACCAATATTTTTTCACTATCTAGGGGCTGACTGGTATATATGGAAACAGCAGGTTGGTTGTAATTTTCTCTTTCAAGATCCTCATGATAAGACGGTGGTACTTCCAAGGTATAACTATATTGCGGTGAAATGGTTTCCCTTCTTCCAATATCTTTATCACCATGATCCGCTACATATAATATGAATTGCTCGTTTTCAGTCATTTTTTGCCCAATTGCTTTTAATGTATTGACAAGACTTTGAAGAGTGGCGGGACCATCTGCACCTCCACCATTTCCAGCTAGAACAGTTATGGTTACACCCGGTTGCCCTGCAAAGTTATTCTTTATCTTGTTAATTTCATTCCAATCCCCTCTACCTGGATTGCCCGCCCATATTAATATGTGTGTACTACTCTTACCACCAACCTTTAGATTGGGTCCCACCCAGAAAGGATTCTCCCCTGGATGCTTATTATTTTTACCAGCTTGATGAATATCAGTTACATTTTTGCCCATTTTCAATGCATTTGCAACTCCTAAATCATACCATCCGTCCCATGTGCATTGACAGGGCTGATTTCCTGCTAACACAGCTGTGTTCGGTTTTCCAGCAAAATCATCTACGAAGTCACCAGCATAACAACAAGTGAAAATAAGAATCATGTTTTGATAATTCTTTATGTGCATATTGATTAACCGAGCAAGTTGGATATCCAATATATGTGGACCCGCAAATGAAACCATTGTTGCATTAACAGGTAGAGGTTTTACAAAAAATACTGTTTCCTCATCATATCCATAGTTTCCTGCTGCATCCCAAGCTTCTATTCTTATCCTATTCCATCCTTCATGCAATGTTAATGGAATTTCAAAAGAATAATTGGCTGTTGGCTCTTCTAATGGCCAACTGCTTCCTGTTCCTCCGCCTTCCCATTCATGGGTGTAGCCAAATGAAACAACTCCAACATTATCCGTGGCATATCCCCAAGCAGTTATATTTGGCTCTGTAAAAGTTGCTCCATCGGGAGGATATTCTTTAACAACAACAGGTGACTCTGTATCATTTTCTTCTCCTGTTATTGTTACTATTAATGGCTCACTCCACTCACTTTCTTCATAATATGGAATATCTCTTGCTTTTGCCCTTACTTCATAAGTTCCTGGTTCATCCCAAGAATGAAATGTCTCAAAAGGATAACCAGATGCAATTGGACCCATCCAACCTGTATCTGTTCCATCCCCCCAATCAATTAAATATTCCAGTGAATCTCCATCTGGGTCTGTTGTAACAGTATTATAATATAGGGTTGTTTTAACTTTTCCTTCAGTTGGTCCCTCAGGCTTGGAAGGCTTATTTGGAGGATTATTTGGAGGATTATATGTAACATTTACTGAATCTTCACCCATTGCACCATATATGTTCTTGAACCTAACTATAACCAGATTCCATCCTTCGTGTAATCCGTATATGTCTATTCTAAATTCAACGTATTCGGCAGTTTCAAAGTATGATGAATTGCTGTATGAACCACCTTTCCAGTGCCATTCCCATTCCCAGTAATTCATTCCAGCTTCATCCATGGCGTAGCCCAAAACGACTAAATGCGGATCAGTAACAACTGCACCATCTTCTGGCTGAGTTATTACAACTATAGGCTGGAGCGTGGCTGTCGTTACATTATTGCTTCTATATGTTATTTTTGCATTTACCGTTCCATCTTTTATATTCACGTTTTTAACTTCTGTGCTAATTGTTAAACTTCCAAATACAAAGAGCAGAGCCGTAAATAAAGCCAATAATCTTTTTCTCATCTCGCCTCCACCCCTAACGCCCGCGAGGTAGGCCTTATTTTTCCGCCTCGCCCGTTTTAATAAGGAAAACTATCATGATGCATGATAGTCTTCCACATGCTTACAATAAACAAATGATGCAAAATTTATAAATGTTGCCCTCATTAGGCATATGGAAAGACGGGGCTACATCGCCTTCATTATCACTACCCTCATCATTTTTTCGGGCATTATAATTTACAATGAGAGCAGGAAGAAAGGAGGGGTGGCAGAGGCAAAAGAAATCTCCATACACGATTATGATCCTACCACCGACTTAGAAGTAATTTTCAGAATAGACAGAATAAGAAAGATAGAATTTGAAAGAGGAGAATCACCGATGATTGCCATGGAGATAAGCATAGATGGAAATGCTTTTGAAGTGGGATACTGGAAAGGCATCGATGTATATCCCAGATGGAGGCACATACAGGATGTAAATGATAGCAAGGAAAATGTGAGTATAGAAATAAAACTTTTTGAGATTGCAGGCAATGAAAAAATACCATGCGACATTTCTCCAGCAACTGGAAAATATGGAGGATATGCAATCAAATTAACATACTCTCTCAAAAATGGTTCATGGCATGGTGATGATTCGCTGGGCGATGAAAGCGGCTATGGACATGCAGGAGGACATGAAGATGGGAATTATGATGAAAATGATTATGAAATATGGTTTGACATCTATCAGACAGATGCAGATGGAGATCGCCTCACATGGTATGAGGAAGTTTTTGTATACGGAACGGATCCAAATATAAGTGATGCAGGCATTGATTATGACGGAGATGGTGTGCCAATAGAGTGGGAAGATAAATGGGGCTACAATCCCTTCAAGCCAGAAAATCACTCTGAAATTGATGTGGATGGGGATGGAATACAGAATATCGAGGAATATATGATGGCTGAGTGGCATGCTGATCCTTTCCGCCCAGATATATTCGTTGAAGTAGATTTCATGAAGAATAGATTCTTCGGCCACACTACTTTCCCAGAATATTCAAAGGAAAAGGTCATCTCCGCCTTCACAAAGCACAATTTCATGCTCCATATCGACGACGGCATTATGGGCGGAGGCGGCGAAATCCTGCCATATGAGAAATTTTACACTCCTGAAAAGCTCTCGTATTATTACAAGAAATATTTCTTGCATGACGGCCAAAATGAATGGAGGCGAGGAATATTTAGATACTGTGTGTTCGCTCAATACACATTTCCGTCAAAGAAAGATGTGGCAGGGTATTCCTATTGGCCAACCAACGAGGATATTTTCAACTGTTTTGTTATCGGCACAAGAGTAATAAAAAATTATCGCTTCACTCCTCTCGCCAGAGAAACTGCAATGGCTAGCCTTTTCATGCATGAACTTGGTCATACCCTTGGTATTTTCTGGCATACTTATCATGGTTGTGATAATATTACATCCACACGACCATGGTATGACGGATGGGATAAATACGCCAACTACAAAAGCTGCATGAATTATCGCTATGCTTGGAGTCTCATTGATTATTCAGATGGAAGTCACGGGCCAGGAGATTTCAACGACTGGGCAACCATAGACCCAGCATTCTTTGAAAAGAAATTCTTTGCAGAGCCGCCAATAATACTTTAATCTGCCACAAAAGATTATAATGTCCTTCCACATCATTTTATTGGATGATGAAGCTTGCTAGGGCTGATTTGATGATGAATAGCAAGCCTTCTGACCTTTATTACATAAATCGAAAGGGATAAATTTCTCATACAAATTTTTGAATGCCTCCGCCTGCGGAGAGGTGAGGAACAGTGATTCACCTTGACGGGGCGGAGGTACAGTAAAACTTTTATTGCAGAAATATTTCCGCATTTTTGAAATGAGGGCTTTAGTGGATAAAGTCCTTAGACTGTGTGAAGAAATAACGGAAAAGATAGATGCGTGCGAGAGATGTGGAAAATGCTGTAAATCTCCTCCTTTACTGCCAGAAGATATGAAAAGGCTGGGAAAATATGCCGAGATGTTTAATGAAAATGGAGCATGTCCCTTTTTTGTCGAAGGAAAATGCGAGATATATGAGATACGCCCTATCGTCTGCAGAATATATCCCTTCATGCTCTTACCTCAGGGTCTTTTTTTGATAAACATACAGGAATGCAAGCTGGGAAGAGAAATATACAGAATTTTATTTCCTGATGAAAGAGAAGAAAGGAACATTGTAAAAGTGGCAATAACAAAACTTGAGGAAATGGAGAAACGAATGATAAATTTAAGGAATCCAGATACACTATTGATGGCGAAGATTGAGGAGAAAAATTGCAATACAGGAGATTTACCAAAAATTACAGAAATTTCATGAAAAACTTCTGCATGGAAAATAATTACAATGGCTATCAGAAGGCAGGTGTTGGCAGCTTGGCATGGGCTTCAATTGTCATCCTTCATAGAAAAAATTTTTTAATGCTACCTAATTTCTCTTTCGAGCGGGGATGGCCCAGCCTGGTACGGCGCAGGATTGCTAATCCTGTGGGCGAATGCCCGCGCGAGTTCAAATCTCGCTCCCCGCGCTATCCTTTATTTTCTCTAATTCTTTCCGATATATTCTTATACCTGATGTAAATTAACCATATAATGGAAGAGGAAGTGGAACAGCGAGTTCCTTTACCCAATAGACAGCAGGGAGAGATGATGGCTATTGTTGAGCAGCATATGGGGGGAGGAAGGTTGCGGATAATTTGTGAGGATGGAAAAGCAAGACTTGCAAGGATACCTGGTAAAATAAGAAAGAGAAAGTGGATTAAAGTTGGCGATTTATTAATAATAAAGCCATGGGATTTTCAGGAGGAGAAGGCAGACGTTATATATCGTTACACTCCAACACAGGTGGCAAATCTGGCTAGGAGAAATTTAATACCTGAAAGCCTGAGCGGATTTATATGAGTTGGGAAGCAGAAGTAGAAAAATTAATGAGTATTACTGAAGGAGAGGTTTTTGAAAAAGCAACTCTCCAATCATTATGGAAATTGATGAATAACGGCTACATAGATACTTTCGAATTTCCTATATCCACTGGCAAGGAAGGAAATGTTTTCAGGGCAAGAAGAAAAGATGAGCTTATAGCAGTAAA
>Ga0136651_10001771_pt1 | contig 11892 bp, 13 predicted proteins | sample Mar14236cmmetaG_FD_94867 | JGI IMG/M metagenome (GOLD analysis project Ga0136651, IMG submission 94867) | Marine hydrothermal vent microbial communities from Guaymas Basin, Gulf of California to study Microbial Dark Matter (Phase II) - Marker... ...
CGGATGCGGCCTTCCAATTGATTGAGAGACAGGTTGGTGGTGATCAAGAGCGGCAGGTTATTTATGTAGCGGAAATTGAGGATCTGGAATAATTTTTCCTGGGCCCAGGGAGTGGCATTTTCGGTCCCAAAATCATCCATGACCAATAAAGGGGAGCGCCGGATGTCTTCAAAACGTTCCTCAAAAGAGGACTCGGGGTTGTTGTAGGAAAAGCGCAGGCTGTCGAGTAGATCAGGGACCGTCAGGAACAGGGTTGGAACGCCAAGGTCAACAACGAAATTGGCAACAGCTGCTGCCAGGTGTGTTTTTCCAGAGCCATAAGGACCCTGCAGTACCAGCCAGCCCTGAAGTTTGCCGGCATATTGCTGGGCATGGTTGAAAGCCTGTTCCAGCGAGTCAGCCTGGGCTTTGCCCAATCCGATCTGTCCCCGGATTTCGAAATTTTCGAAGGTTAAATGAGCCAGCTCTTCTAGGTTGCTCATTTTAAATAAGCCCGCCCGAGCCTGTTTTCTCAACTGTCCGGCACGGCAAGAGCAAATCTGGAGTTTGCCAAAATTGGGATGTCCCACGGGGAGATCCTGCCGCAGGTAACCAATCCCGCCGCAGATCTCACAATTGGGATCACCCGGGTAAGACCCGGCGCCTGGGTCAGTCTTCGATGAACTCGGCGAACTCATCTTCGAGATACCCTCGGCGGCTTTCTTTAGTATGTCCTCTATCCGGTCGCTCATCTTTTCCACCGTCCTGCCAACTGCGTAATATGGCTTCTATGTAATTCCATTTCCTGACATTATTCTGAACCGCAATTGCTACTGCGTCCCTGATCCAATCCTCAGGAAACTCTATCTCTGCATCCCTTAATGTATCCGCGATCAAGGGTGTAAGCGGGCCAATATTTTCCTCATATAGCCGGAAGATATTGGGCTGCTCCAAACTTAATGTTGGGATCGGACTGTCACCGTCCGAGGGGCGCCACGATCCGTCTGCGACGGATTGAACCGCGGCCTGCCCGCGTGGAGAATTGAAAAAATATATCACCAGTTCGCCTTCTCCATCAGGGACTGATGTTTTTAACAAGGTGCCGCGGTTCACCGCCCTCTCCAGTCCAGACTGCACTGCAGCCAGCTGGGCGGCGGCCGAGGCGCCCAGTCCTGCCATAAAATCCGGATCTCCAGTGAGGTTCTCTTCCTTGAGGTAGCGAACCTCACCTTCCAGCCGGGTGAACAGCCACAGGACATATAGTGTGACCTTCATTTCATCCAGGTCATCTATTTGGGGAAGCAGGTCCGTAAAAAACAGGCTGGGAATCCTGGTTGTACTTATTTTTCCTGGAGGAAGACCGTTAAAAGTCATCAGGTTACCTGAGAGAGATCAATATCGCGTGTAGCGGCATTCTCAAATTTGGCCAGGTTCTTTCGGAAGACCAGCTGCACATCCCCGGTGGGGCCGTTTCTGTGTTTGGCTATGATGATTTCGGCCAGGTTCTTGAACTGGGAGTCTTCTTCATAAACTTCAGGACGGTAGATAAACATTACGATATCAGCGTCCTGCTCCAGGCTGCCGGATTCTCTGAGGTCTGATAAAACAGGCCGTTTGTCAGAGCGCTGCTCGACGGCGCGTGAAAGCTGGGCGGCTGCCAGTACCGGCACGTTCAGCTCCCTGGCCAGGATCTTCATGTTTCGGGAAATATCAGAGACTTCCTGGACGCGATTATTGGTACGCATGTCTCCGCCCATTAGCTGGAGATAATCCACCACGATCAGATCCAACTTATATTCCAGGTGCAGGCGCCGGCACTTGGTGCGTAGCTGCAAGGGGGTCAGTGCAGGAGTGTCATCAAGGAAGATGTGGGTGTCGGTTAGAACCTCGATAGCTTGAGTAAAAAGCAGCCATTCATCTGGCTCAAGTTTTCCAGAGCGAAGCCGGGTAGAATCGATCCCGGTTTCCTGGGCGATGAGGCGCTGCACCAGCTGTTCATTGGACATCTCGAGGGAGAAGATCGCGACGTGTTTTTTGTGGGTCAGGGCAGCGTTTTTGAGAGCGGATAATATAAAACCAGTTTTTCCCATTCCGGGCCGCCCGGCAATGATCAATAGATCTGAGGGCTGCAAGCCGCCCAACATTCTGTCGATATCAATAAAGCCTGTGGGAACTCCCACCAGGTCCTCATCCCGCTTGGAGAGTTCTTCCATGCGGTCGAAATAATCACTCAAAACAACCCGAATAGGCTGCAGATCCTGAGTTGTACGGCGCTGGCTGACGTTAAATACGGCCTTCTCAGAGTCGTCCATGACTGTATCGAGAGTAAGATTCTCCTCGTAGGCCAGTTTGGCGATCTTATTGGCTGCTTCCAACATCCTGCGCCTGATGGCGGTTTCTTCAACCCTGTGGCCGTAAGCTTCAGCGTGCAGTGAGGATGGGACGTTATTGATCAGCTTTGTGATATACGCCGCTCCGCCGATATCCGCCAGGTGACCTTTTTGATCGAGTTCCTCGGTGACGGTCACCAGGTCGATAGCTTCGTTGCGATCATGCAGTGAGACGAATGTGTCCCAGACCCATTTGTTTCGGTGAATGTAAAAATCATCCGCCGCCAGGAACTGGGCCACGTCATAATAGGCCTCGGGATTGATCAGCACCGCCCCAATGACAGCTTCTTCTGATTCCCGGCTGTGGGGAACCATTTGGGGTCCGGATATTTCAGGAGCGGATTCGAATTCTAGAGGTTCGGTCATGGTTGGTTTTTTGAATTAATATTGATTGCTTGAGTAGTGAGGTGGTACGGTCGGGGAGCTGAGGAAAGAGGGGGAGTTAGTCCTCCTCGGATTCCTCTTCATCAGGTTTGTCTTCGGATTGATCAGGGCTGATCTGATCCAGGTAATTCTCAAAGACTGACAACCGCTCACTGTCAACTTCTTCGTCAGGGAGGGTTTCTGCCAGATCATCTTCGGGGATCATGCCGGCTTCATCCAGTACATCTTCTGTTACGAATATCGGGACATTCAAACGGACGGCTAAATTCATGGCATCAGACGGACGGGAGTCAATATTATGCAATGAGCCGTTGATATTGAAGACAATGTTGCCAAAGTAGGTTTCATCCTTAAGGGAAACCACTTCGACGTGGACCACTTCGGCTTCCAGGGAATCCAGAATGTTCACAAATAGATCATAGGTCAGGGGCCGTGACACTTCTACTTCCTGCAATGCCAGGGTTAGGTGCTCGGCTTCGTAGATCCCAACCATAATGGGCAGATAACGTTCTGATTCAATCTCCCGCAGAATCACCACACGCTGCTGAGACATTAGACTGACCCGGATGCTATCTACCACTACTTCGATCATTTTGGCCATAACTGGAACTTCCTTCAGGATTAAACCTGATGTCTTGTTATTCTATCACGGGGGATAAGCCACTGCAACGAATGAACCTTAAAGGCTTAAATTTATTAAGAAAATTTCTACTTCCAGAGCAGTTTGGAAAATGATACCTGGGGATCTGATCTGCTGTCGATGTTGCCTTTATAATGAAGGAAAGTCTTTCATTTAGAAATCAGGGATCTTTAGAGAGACATGACTGTCTATCCTCAAACCCGAAAAGAAAATCGCTTGCTCCCGCTTGATTTGCTGCGGGGGTTGTTGATGATCCTGATGGCATTGGATCATGCCAACTTCCATATTGCCCAACAGCACTCATTGGGTGAATACTGGGGAGGACCCTTTCCAACCTTTTCCACGCCACTTCACTTCCTGACCCGGTTCGTGACCCATTTCAGCGCGCCTGGATTCTTTTTCACCATGGGTATTGGGATGATCCTGTTTGCCTCGTCACGCAAGAAAAAAGGCTGGAGGGAATCGGAGATCTGGCTGCACTTTTTGCTGCGGGGATTGGTTCTAATCGGTTTGCAGGTAATTCTGAACTATGGCCAGGCCTGGTCAGTGGCTGGCTCCCGAGCGCTGTTGTGGTATGTAGGTGTGTTGGCAGCCCTTGGGGTTGGCATGATCCTCTGTACTCCACTGCTGCGTTTAAAGCCGATATACCTGGCAGGGATCAGCCTGGGCCTATTTATCATTATGGAATTCCTGACGCCTGATCCGGTTCTGTGGGGTAGGAATTTAAATAATCTGGTCGGAACCATACTGGTTTATAGTGGAGGAATGGGGGAGTTCTGGACCAATTACCCGCTCTTGGCCTGGGTTGAACTGATCGTATTGGGTTTGTTGTTTGGTAATTGGATCCAGCAGGATGCTAAAAACACCTATCAGAAGGGAATCTGGCTGGGATTGGTGTTCCTGGCTGGTTTTGTTCTGCTGCGCTTATTCAACGGTTTTGGAACTATCCGACCTTTACCCATTGGAAATTGGATGGATTTCCTAAGTGTGGTGAAGTATCCCCCCAGTATGGCTTTTGTGCTGCTGACTATGGGAGTGAATTTGATCCTGTTGGGATTGTTTTCAGTTATAAATAAACCGGGCTCCAGGGACTGGAATCCGGTCCTGGTTTTTGGGCGTGTACCGCTGTTTTTTTTATCTTACCCACATAGGAGTATATTTACTGATGGGTAGGCTGCTGACGCCAGATGGATCCAGTTTGGGATTGATGATCGTGCTCTGGGCAGCCGGGTTAGGGATACTCTATTTGCCCGCTCGCTGGTATGGCCTGTATAAATCCCGCCAGCCTGATAGGTCGTGGGTGAGATATTTCTAAAGGATAACGAAATTACCCGCTGACCTTCTCTGCTTCATGTTTGGCTTCCCGCTTTCGAGTGCTGTGATCAAGGATCCTTTTCCGGATGCGGAGATTTTTGGGGGTTACTTCAAGCAGTTCATCATCCGCCAGGTACTCAATAAATTGGTCTAAGCTCATCTCTCTGGGTGTGACCAGGCGTTGATTGATTTCCCGGATATTATTCCGCATATTAGTCAGGTGTTTGGATTTACAGACGTTGACCTCAATGTCGTCCGGGCGTTTATTTTCTCCCACAACCATCCCGTGGTAGACCTCCATGCCGGGTTCAATGAAGAGAACCCCGCGTTCTTCGGCATTTTTCAACCCGAATGTGGTTGCTGTCCCGGTTTCGTATGCCACCAGGGAACCATGAGAGCGGATTTCAACTGAGCCGGCTTGGGGAGCATAACTATCAAATATTGTGTTCAGAACCCCTGTTCCCCTGGTCATGGTCAGGAAATGATGCCGGAAGCCAAGGATGCCCCTTGTGGGAGCCAGAAAAGTAAGCAAAACTGTTCCTGTGCTTGAGTCCTTCATATCCTGCAGTATACCTTGCCGGTTATTGAGGGATTCCATCACTACGCCTATATCATCTGAATGGACCTCTATCCGGACTTCTTCAAAAGGCTCAAGGATCTGGCCAGAAGGAGATGTTTGAAGAATTACTTCCGGACGGGAAACGTGGAATTCATAACCTTCCCGGCGCATGGTTTCTATCAAGATAGCCAGGTGAAGTTCTCCCCGGCCTGACACCAGCAATGTGTCTGCGGATCCAGACTCTTCCACCCTCAATGCCAGGTTGCTCCTGATTTCACGAAATAGCCGTTCCCGGAGTTTGCGGGAGGTTTTCCAGACACCTTCTCTTCCGAAAAAAGGCGAGGTGTTGACGCCAAAGGACATCCGGACTGTAGGCGCTTCAACCTTGATCCTGGGAAGGGGATCTGGATCTTCAAGATTGCAGATCGTGTCCCCGATAGTTATGCCTTCCAATCCGGCAATGGCTATAATCTCACCAGCCCTGGCCTGTTCGATCTCTTGGCGTTCTAATCCCTGGTAATCATAAAGGTAGGTGATCTCTCCCGGGACGGTTTTTCCATCCGCAGTGAGATAAACAACCTGTTCACCAATCGCAACCTCTCCGGAAGATATTCTCCCGATGGCTGTAGATCCCCGGAAATTATCATATTCAAGAGACGTTACAAGCATTTGCAGTGGCTGGTCAATATTCACAACAGGGGCAGGGATCGCATTCAGAATGGTTTCAAAAAGCGGCTGAAGATCGGGGCCAACGTCTGGTGTAAGTCCAGCGCGATGCTGGGTAGCAATAGCATAGACCACCGGGAAACTGGCCTGTTCTTCACTTGCTCCGAGTTCAATGAACAAGTCAAAAGTGTCATTTAATACCTGCTCTGAATTTGCCAATTTGCGATCTACTTTATTGATGACTACGATTACCTTGTGGTTAAGTTCCAGCGCTTTCTGGAGCACAAAACGGGTTTGAGGACGGGGTCCTTCAGCAGCATCAACCAGCAGCAATACGCCGTCAACCATGTTTAAGACCCGCTCTACTTCGCCCCCAAAATCAGCATGGCCTGGAGTGTCAACGATATTTATCTTGATTTTCTGGCCGCTTTGAGGATCGGTGATCACGATAGCCGTATTTTTGGAGAGAATAGTGATGCCCCTTTCCTGTTCCAGTTCATTCGAGTCCATCACCCGCTCTTTGAACTTTTTTTTCTCATAAAAAACGCTTGACTGGCGCAGAAGCCCATCAACCAGGGTGGTTTTCCCGTGGTCAACATGAGCGATAATGGCTATGTTTCGTATGTCGGTTCTGGTAGTTTGCATAATTTTCACTCTTCACGCATAAAAAAACCCGACCGATCTTGGCCGGATTCACACAATACAACGCCATAAGTTTACCAAAGGATATCAAAAAAGGATAGAGCATAGTTTTGTTCTTCCCCCGATTTGATTTTCTGGGCCAACCCGGGGAATCTCGGGTTTGGCCCAGAATTTCCATCTTTTAGCCTATTTTTTTGAGCTGATTGATCCTGCGGATTAACTGAATTATCCCGAAAGATAACAAGATCATGATCACGAATGCCAGAGCTTCCAGAATAACAAAGAAGGGTCCATATTTTTTAGCGCCAGTGATGTTGGGCATCATCACTACCATCAGAGGCAAAAAGATCGCCAGAGAAGCTAGAATCCTTTGATATTTCCCTATCTTGGATTCCCGGTCGCTGTAGATCTCCGGTGCTTCCCCGTGATCGACTTTATACCGGAAATACATCCATCCGCCCATTTCTCCAACCTGTTCCCATCCAGCATTTGCAAAAAGCTGCAGGTAGGAGTCCTTCTCTTTGGTCTTGAGGGATTGATAATCCAACCTGTATACATAATCTGCAGGTTCTCCATTCTTGAATTGATAGCTTCCGGGAAAAGGAACATCATTCAAGTGCAATCCTAGCCGGGCCATTTCTGCCAGCCAGGCTTCTTCTTTTTCATCCTGCCAGGCCCAAAATCATTTTCGTTTAGTTACGAGTATGTTAGTCATGTGATTCCTCCTCAGCAGTCCTTTCCTGCCATAAATCAAAATTCTTTGCTGCGCTTTGCAGCATGATCTCCATTCTCTGGATCTGGCCCAGCAGCACCCGGATTCCAGTTTCTGTGATCTGGTAGATCTTCCTTCGGCCTTCTTTTCCGACCATAGAGATCAATTCGTTGTTTTCTAGCGTCGAAAAAGCCCCATAGAGGGTGCCCGGAGCTAACCGGATGGTTCCCTGACTGATATCCTCGGCGTCCTGCATAACGGCATAACCATGCTTCGGTGTGACCAATGCCAAAAGGATATAGTAGGTGGCTTCTGTCAGTGGGAGATGTTTTAGGATATTTGTATCTGCCATATTCTCTCTCTTTCCCCTAATAACTATTACGGACGGCGCTATAACGAGAAACGATATATCGTATGCCGATATAGTATAACAGATATGTTTGTTTGTCAAGACCCAAAAGGGATAGATTGGAGAATAAATACCTGGGAGGTCTAACTCCCTTGCTTCCTTTATAATTGTAGGTAATCTGGTTGATCGGGGTAGATATATTGCTGAATAAATCTTCTTTATTAAATAGATTTTGGATATCCGTAGTGATCTTCTTGCTTTCTGCATGCCAGGGTAGGGAAGTTTCAGCTCCAAGCGCTGGTGTTTCAAATTCTGGCTTGCCGCCAATCACAAGCTGGCAAATACAATACAGTGGAGAGTTGGATCTGGATCTTGATATTGATGTTTATAATTTGGATTTATTTGATACACCAATGGAGAGCATCAAGGAGCTCAAGAAACGAGGGGTTTTTGTAATTTGTTATTTCAGCGCAGGCAGCTACGAAGACTGGCGGCCTGACGCGGACCAATTTCCAGAAAAGGTCCTTGGTAATGATTTGGAAGATTGGCCAGGAGAGCGCTGGTTGGATATCCGGCAGCTTTCGGATTTAAGCCAGATCATTGAGAACCGAATGGATCTGGCTGTTGAAAAAGGATGTGACGGGGTAGATCCGGATAATCTAGATGGATATGAAAACAAGACCGGATTCCCTCTAACGGGGAACGATCAATTGGTGTTTAATAGATATCTAGCCCAGACAGCCCATACCCGAGAGCTAAAAATCGGATTAAAAAATGACATCAATCAAATTCAAGAGTTAGTAAATGATTTTGATTGGATTCTGAACGAGGAATGTTTTACTTATCATGAATGTGATCTATTGCTGCCATTTCTCGATGTTAACAAGCCGGTTTTTGTTGTTGAGTATGAGATAACCCCGGCTGATTTTTGCCCTCAGGCCAATCAACAAGGATTTTCTGCACTGCATAAAAATTGGGATTTAGATGATTACTATACTGATTGCCTTAAATTTCCTTCCCGGTAAAACTTGTTTTCAAAGAGAGGCGGCATGACAAAAACTGATTTTAAGAAAGAATTGAAACATCTGTATCAACCTTCAAAAAAGGAATTCCAGGTTGTGGAAGTCCCTGATCTGAAATTTTTCAAGGTTGATGGTCATGGGGATCCAAATTCGGCTCAGGAGTATACTGATGCCATTGAGGCTTTGTACGCTGTGTCCTATAAAACGAAATTCCTGAGCAAGAAGAAAGAACAGGACTATGTGGTTCCGCCCCTGGAAGGATTATGGTGGGCAGATGATATGGAAACCTTTTCAACCGTCAGGGATAAAAGCCAGTGGTTGTGGACGATGATGATCATGGTTCCGGATTGGATCACTGATGATATGGTGGCTGAGGCCAGGATGGAGGTGGATAAGAAGAAAGACCTACCGGCGCTGGGAAAAATCCGTTGGGAGGAATATCGGGAAGGCCTGGTAGTCCAAATTCTGCATTTGGGATCCTATGACGATGAAGGCCCGGTTTTGGCCAGATTACATGAGAGCTGGATGGCTGAACATGGGTACACATTTAACGGTTTACATCATGAAATATATCTCAACGACCCCAGAAGGGTAGAACCTGAAAAATTGAAGACCATTCTCCGCCAACCGATCTGTAAACTCTAAGGAAAATCTCTATGACAGAACCTTTTATCATCCCAAGCTTGATTACAGAACGACTGCTACTGAGAGCATTTGAGAAGGATGATCTTGATCCATTTGCGTCAATGGTTTCTGACCTTGAGGTAATGCAGCGAGCAACCTATGATGGAACCACAATGAACCGCATCCAGGCCTGGAACTGGCTCTGTTTTATGCTGGGGCATTGGTATATGCGCGGCTTTGGTATTTGGGGAATTGAAGAGAAAACTTCGGGAGAATTGATTGGAAGGATCGGCCTTCAGTTCTGGGATTCGTTTGACGATGTTGAACTAGTGTGGATGTTGGCTAAATCAGCCTGGGGGAAAGGGTTTGCCTCGGAAGGGGCCAGGGCAGCCATTGACTTCGGTCTTAATACCCTCGCTATTCCCCGCATTGCAGCAGTGATCCCTCAGGAGAACAAACCCTCGATCCGCTTAGCGGAACGCCTGGGGATGGAAATGGAAAAAGAAGTCGAACGCCAGGATACTCAATTTTATCAGTATGTGATCGCTAAGGACTGACACAGCTGATTTCAAACATTTATCCAGACAGGTTGTGATTTAAATCACAATGTTAACGTTTTGTAATAACCTTCCCTGGCCGATTGTTATCTGAGCCCCGGGTGTATACTGTGATTCTTATAAATTTCACAAACCTACCTGGAGGTAGATTATGTCGGTTGAAAGTTATCCAAAATTCTATACGAAAGTGCAGTCAGAGATGGGTGCTTATGGAAAAGCCAACCCTGATATCATGGCCGGTTTTCGCATGCTTCATGAAGCTGCCGGAACTGACGGGGCCCTTGATGCAAAAACCAAGCAGCTGATGGCATTGGCAATCGGTATCGTGGTTCGCTGCGATGGTTGTATTGCTTTCCATGTCCATGATGCCCTCAAAGCAGGTGCTTCCGAGGACGAAATCGTGGATGCGATTGGAGTTGCGATCATGATGGGCGGAGGACCTGCTGTAGTGTACGGTTCTGCAGCCCTGGAGGCTCTCAAGCAGTTCCAGCTTGATTAATAATCCAAGATCAGAAATAATAATGAAAATGCCAGGAGAACAGATTTCCTACTGGCATTTTTGTCTTTAATGTACAATAAGATAAAGATAATTCTCTACAGGTCTTAATAAACATCCAGGGGGCAGCAAAGTCAGGAGGTATTACCATGAATGACTTGTTAATGCTGGATAAGTATTTTCCCGAGGGGAATCTTGAAGGGGGCATTGAACTGGCAAATCGGCTGGATTGGGGAATCACTGTGCAAATGGCAGGTGAAGGATATGTTGTCTCGAGTGGTGATGAACCGATTCTGAGAGCAGAACACAAAGACGCTTTACAGTCTTTTATTTATGGGCTGGGCCTGGCTTATGCCATTCTCCCAGAGAAAGTTTTTATCTCCCTGGAAAAAGCTCTGAAGGATTTGTGAAATATTGAGGTCAGTGACTCACTTACAAGGAGCCATCCATGCGACAAATTCAAAAACCTGTTCGAAAATCCTCGTCAAACTTATTTATCATCGTCAGTTTATTGATTTTACTCAGTGTGGCCTGTAATCTGCCTTCGATGGCAAAGTCAGTCCAGGGACCGGATGAAACTGCGCGGATCGAAATCAGTGTTCGGGAAACCATGAATGCCCTGGAAGGGAACCCGACCTCGGACGCAGAAGATCAGACAGGCCAGGATACAGATGTGCTTCCTCCTTCTGAAACACCCGAGCCGGATATCACTGATACACCAACTCTGACACCTACGGCAACCGACACACCCACTCCGGAAGTAGCCATGATCTATGCTTCGGCGAATACCAACTGTCGCACAGGACAGGGCACATTTTTTCAGTGGCTGGTCACCATGCAGCAAGGGCAAGAATCTGAAGCTGTAGGAATTGATACATCAGGGGATTATTGGTACATCCGCCGCCCGGATAATCCATCCGCCTTCTGCTGGTTGTGGGGCAAATATGCCACGCCGTCAGGCCCATATGAATCTCTTCCCGTATATACTCAAATTCCGACCCCTACCCCGGGTTTTGATTATAAGATCACCTATCTGCAGCTAAAACAATGTGGAGCAATCTGGGGGCTGTTATTCCAAATTGATAATATTGGTTCGTTTACTCTAGAATCCTGGAAATCAACTGCAGTTGACCATACTGGTGGATTGACGAATGTTCCTAATGAACAAGATGAATTCTTCAGTTCATTCAGCTGCGGTTCATCTGATACACAAAATGACCTTACACCAGGAGAAGGCTCATATCTTAATGCAGTGTTCAATGGTGATCCCTCAGGACACGATATCACAGTAAAAATTAAGGTCTGTACCGAGGACGGCATGGCTGGCGATTGTCTTAAGAAGACATTTGACATGACACCATGATTTTGAATTGAGCAAGTATTAAGGATAAGTCTCCGCTAGTAATACCTGTATGGCAGCCTCAGTTTCACTATAGGCGCCTTCCCCGATATGAACATAGCGGAGATTTCCTTTTTTATCGATCAGGTACAGAGTAGGCCAGTAGCGTGTATTATATGCCCGCCAGGTAGTTCCGTCGTTGTCCTGAGCAACCGCATA
>Ga0136651_10001776_pt1 | contig 11878 bp, 12 predicted proteins | sample Mar14236cmmetaG_FD_94867 | JGI IMG/M metagenome (GOLD analysis project Ga0136651, IMG submission 94867) | Marine hydrothermal vent microbial communities from Guaymas Basin, Gulf of California to study Microbial Dark Matter (Phase II) - Marker... ...
ACCTCCAGGATTTTAAGTTCAATGATTATAAGTGGCTTAATTACACCACCTATATTCTCACGCTTAAAACCAGTGAGCCTGTTGCCGGTATAGAACCGGGAAATTTTGCAGAGCTTCAGATTCCTGATGCTCCGGGTGTATTCCTCCGGCGACCATTTTCCATACTGGATGTTGACCATAAAAAAAACACGCTCAGCTTTTACATTAAAATTGTTGGAAAAGGAACGCAGCAACTGGGCAAACTGAAACCCGGTGACAAAGTAAGCGTGATCTATCCGCTGGGCAATTCTTTTACCGTCAATGGTACACAGAAAGCCCTGCTGGTTGGAGGAGGTTCAGGAGTGGCTCCATTTATCCTGCTGGGACGGAAACTGAAACAGCAAGGTGTTGATATCACCTTTTTGCTTGGCGCACGAACCAAAGAAGAAGTGTTGCTGACAGAAGAATTTGAAAAGCTGGGAAAAGTTCTGGTAACAACAGAAGACGGCACGATGGGAGAAACCGGCCTGGTAACACAGCATTCTGTTTTTACCGGAGATTTAACTTTTAACAAAATATATACCTGTGGACCCAATCCAATGATGAAAGCTGTGGCACGTCTGGCTGAAGAAAAAGGTGTTCCCTGCGAAGCATCGCTGGAAAACATGATGGCCTGTGGTTTTGGCGCCTGCCTGTGTTGTGTTACGGAAACCATTCATGGCAACAAACGCGTATGTACCGAAGGCCCGGTGTTTAACACAAAAGAACTGATATGGTAGATTTGAGCGTACATATCAAAGACCTGCATCTGAAGAATCCGGTTGGTACAGCCTCGGGCACGTTCGGATTTGGTGAGGAATATGCTGATTTTATCGATCTGAACAAACTGGGCGCTATTTATGTGAAAGGGCTGACCGCCAAAAACCGCGAAGGCAACCCTTACCCGCGCATGGCCGAAACTCCTTCGGGGATGTTAAATGCCGTGGGACTGCAAAACAAAGGGGTAGATTATTTTATTAGCGATATCTGGCCTCGGATAAAGCATTATGATACGGAGATCATACCTAATGTGAACGGCTCGACAGTGGAAGAATACATTGAAGTTACTGAAAAGCTGAATGAACTGGATAACATTAACGCCATCGAGTTGAACATTTCCTGCCCCAATGTTAAAGAAGGCGGCATGGCATTCGGGGTGAGTTGCCCTTCAGCAATGGCAGTTACCGAGGCGGTACGTGAAGTATTCGACAAGACTTTGATTGTTAAGCTTTCACCTAACGTAACCGATATCACCGAAATCGCCAAAGGTGTGGAAGATATGGGCGCCGATGCCGTATCACTGGTGAACACCTTCCTGGCCATGGCTATCGATGCCAAAACCCGCAAACCGGTTCTTTCCACCGTTACGGGTGGTCTTTCGGGCCCGGCCATCAAACCCATTGCCCTGCGCATGGTGTGGCAGGTGTATCATGCAGTACAAATTCCGGTAATCGGAATGGGGGGGATTATGAACGCTACTGATACCATTGAGTTTATGTTGGCAGGCGCTTCGGCCATTCAGGTGGGAACAGCCAACTTTATCGACCCGCAGGTTTCGGTGAAATTAATTGACGACATCACCGCTTACTGTAAAGAGCAAAAAATAGATTCCGTAAGCGACCTGACCGGGCAATTAAAACAGGTTTAGTCCTTAGAAAAAGTTTTTTAACTCAATACTGTCCTAGTAAAATAATTTCATAATGCCCTCAAGCCGGACGGGCTCTTACTTTTTTTCTACAGCAAAAAAAAGTAAGCAAAAAATGCCGCCGCTGATGAAAAAATTGCTAAAAACCAAGCCATTCCACTAAAAGAAAATAACTCTCTCGCCTGAGGCGAGCTCAAACAGATTTTCTTTTTTAACGTTCCATGGCTTGATTTTTTTAACGCATTTTTTCAAAGGCGGAAGCCCCATGTTTCGACATTCCGGTGTAAACATCTATATTTCTGTATGCTAATAAAATTATCCATTTAGCATCAGGCGTCAGCTGCGAACGGGCATACCGAAACGGCGAACCAGTGATGGCGTGAATGGGAAACAGCGTAGAAATAAACAAAAGGCGCTTGCGTTTCTCTTGCCGCAGGCAAGGGACTACTTTTGTATTATTTCAAGCTGTTTCACAAAGTGGGTGGAAGCGTTCGTTTCGGGTCGCTTTCTTTGGTTCGTTTCTTGGCGAGACAAGAAATGAACAGTGGAAAAATGGTTTACAATCAATACCGTCATGCATTAATCGAATTTTGCAATACTCTCTAGCCAAGCTCCCTAAGATTACCGGAACTTACTTTTTTCATGGAAGCCCTATATTTCGATAATTCTATCGTAATAATTTAAACTTCGGTGTTCTATACAATTTTCAATAATTATTTAGGACACTCACGTTTTTAATTTCTTTTTTAAACCAAAGCAACTTTCCGGCATGATTTTCGTTATTGAAACAACAATCCAAAAACTGATAATTCATGAAAAAGTTTTTCCTGATTTTTCTTGTCTTCCTCCTCTTTTTTAACGGAACTTCCGTTTTCAAAGTGGAAGGTTACCGGCCGGTGTATGTACCGAGAGATGATGCCAAAATAATTCATGTCCTTCCTCCCCATGATGTGGTTACACAGGGGAAGATTTACGTAAAGGACAATTATATTTTTGTCGGGGATGTGAACCTGGGCATCCATGTGATCGACAACAGCGACCCTCGGTATCCCCAAAAAATTGCTTTTATCCAAATCTATGGCAATCATGACATTGCCGTAAAAGGGAATACACTGTACGCCGACAATCTCAACGACCTGGTTGCACTCGATATCAGCGACATACATAACCCGACACTGGTGAAGCGGGTAAAAGACGTTTACAAAATGCCCAACCAGCATTATCCGGAGAACATGCCGTTCCAGACTTATTTCGAATGTCCTGATCCGTCTAAAGGACTTGTTGTGGGCTGGATCCCCGATGAGATTGAAAACCCAAAATGTTACACTTCTTATTAAAACCTGCTTCCATGAAAAAGATATTTTACATAGTAACAGCCTTTCTGCTTGTTATCTTATTAAATAACTGCCAGAAAGAAAGTGCCGACATTGGCGGTGGCAATATTGGTGGAGCTACGGGAAAAGGAGGCTCGATGGCCAAATTTACTATAGCTAACGACCATTTGTACCTGATCAACGAAAAACAATTATTAGTTTATGATATAAACAATGCCACCAATCCCGTAGAAGTAAATAAACTGGATGTGGATTTCGGTATCGAGACGGTTTTTTCGCTGAGTGATAAACTGTTCATCGGATCGATCAACGGAGTATATATTTACGATATTTCTGACCCCGAAAATATTCTTTACTTGTCGCATTACGAACACATCACCAGTTGCGATCCCGTAGTTGCCAATGATACACTGGCTTTTGTAACACTGAACAGTCAAAGTGCCTGCCGCTGGCAGACGGGCGACAACCGACTCGACATTCTGGACATTAAAAATATTGTCTATCCTCAGTTGCTTACAAGTAAACAAATGGAAAACCCAAAAGGGCTGGGTGTTGACGGCCAATACTTGTTTGTTTGCAACGGCGATCAGGGAGTAAAGATCTTCGACATCAGCAATATTTACCAGCTGGAACAGGTAAGCGGCATTGCAGGCATTGATGCTTATGACGTCATTCTGAACAACAACATCCTGATCCTTGTGGGAAAAGATGGTTTGTTCCAGTATAATTACGAAAACATAGACCAACTCGAATTGTTATCCAACATTTTATTTTAAAGCTCATGAAAATACTCAGCATCTTTTTTAGTTTATTTCTGTTTATTTCCCTGCAGGCGCAACAGGATGTACCAGCCATAAAAAGCGATGAAAGCACTACGACTCATCATAATATCATCAAGTTTGGTTCTTCCATAAGAGCTGAAATTTACAGTGTTCGTTACGGTTATGATTACGCGGGATACTATTATAATGACGTGGATGATTACGAAGGAGGCTACAATGTACCTGTTTTTGTTTCCTTCGAACACATCTGGGAGTTGAAAAACCAAACGGCAATGGCTATCGAGCCTATGGCAGGAGTTTCTTTCAGAAAAAACCTGACCAGTATCTACGTAGGAGCTGAGTTCAAATACTACTGGACCAATAAGGGATGGTGGCGGATGGGAATTTCGGTTAATCCTGCGTATTCATATGGGACTACGAATACTTCCCGATGGGTAAATATGGACAACGGCAATTACCAGGAACTGAAGGATATGAAAGTTCATTACCATATTGTCAGTTTCGATCCGGGGATCATTCCTTTTCAGTTCCGAATTAAAAACTCCCCTTTGGTTATCGAAAGTATGTTCAGCCTGATTGGTGTGAACCTGGTTACACGGACCACCGAAAAATTTCAGGTAGATGAAGATACCTACCAACGAATCAGCAGCTTTGATGTACGCCCATATCTTTTCAAATTTGAGCTGAAAGTTGGCTTTGTACTCCCATAAGCGGGTATTTTGGTAATCTGTGCTTTTATTCCGACTTTTGTTTACCATTAACAGAACGGGATGCACAACACGGTTTTCATTTTTTTGCTCGTTACAGCTGCCCTCATTTTTATTTTGTTCGTTTATGCAGGCATTGTTTCCCTGTACGAAAAAGAAAAAAGAGCGGGCTCCCGTTTTTTCTCTCTTGCACTGCTTCTCCCACTCCTCTACTTACTGATTGTTTTTATTTCGTTCCCGTATCAGCAGGTTATTGCGGTTATCCTGCTGTTTTTAACCTACGGAAGTGGTTTGGTTATGTTGATCCCGACAGGTAAGAACAAACAATTCAGAGATCCTGTACCAACTACACAAATTGATGAACGTGACACCATGTTCTCGCGGAACGAACTGATACCGGGCACCGATGCCTTCAAAGCCTATTACCACCGTAAACCCGAACACAAAAAACCCGATGATAATTTCCGTGAAAAAGCCGGATTACTGCAGCCGGGAACAAGCCAGTATCACCCGGCAGCTTTTGCTTCGGCCAACGCCAGTTTTGAAACTATTGAAGCGCTCAGAGACAAGGTCAACGGGCCGGTAAACTCAAAGAAAACCGCTGTCAGCGCTGAAGAAATAAGCCATTACATTAAAAGCTGGGCAAAAAAGCTGGGGGCCATTGACTGCGGTATCACGGAATTAAAAGAATATCACCTTTACTCCGTCGGTGGGCGGCAGGAACGGCGCGACAAAACGATTGTAAATACTCACAAATATGCTATTGCCATTACGGTGGAAATGAGTAAAGAGATGCTGAGCACAGCGCCGGCAGCGCCGGTGGTGATGGAATCGGGACAACAATACCTCGCTTCGGGTGTGATCGCCTTGCAGATGGCCACCTTCATCCGGAACCTGGGGTACGAAGCCCGTGCCCACATTGATGGAAATTATGAAGTGGTGTGTCCGTTGGTAGCCCGCGATGCCGGACTGGGCGAACTCGGGCGCATGGGACTGCTGATGACACCCCGCTTAGGACCGCGAGTGCGTATTTCGGTTGTAACAACGAACCTGCCACTGGTAACGGATGAACCGCTGAATGACTACTCCGTCACCGATTTCTGCACCATCTGTAAAAAATGTGCCGATGCCTGCCCGAGCCAGGCTATATCATTTGCACCGCAGGAAGAGATCAACGGCGTTAAAAGATGGCAGATCAACCAGGAGGCCTGTTTCACTCTGTGGTGCACTCTGGGAACCGACTGCGGGCGGTGCATCAGTGTTTGCCCCTACGCGCACCCGGATAATTTATTGCATAACATCGTCAGAACAGGGATACGCAATTCTTCCCTGTTCAGAAAACTGGCATTGTGGATGGATGATTACTTTTACGGACGAAAACCGGCACCCGCTCCTTTACCGGATTGGGTGAATGTTCCTCCTGTTTCAGACAATTAAATCTTTGGCAAACATTTTGCAACCTGACAACAAAACGAAAACATATGAAACAGATAAAACTGCCGTTCGCATTCCTCATACTTCTGGTAGGCATGGTAACATTATCATGCAGTAAAAAAGATATATACATCCATCTAACCGATACGAAATGGGAAGTGGTGAAAATAAAAAAGGATGGCGAATCAGCTTACACAAAAACAGACGAAAGTTACCTGCTCATATTCACCAATGAAAACACATTCACCATCAATCTGGATGTGAACAATTGTTTTGGTTCTTATGAGATTATAAGCAGCGGGGACATTGAGATCAGCCCTTTGGGTTGTACAGAGGTTTGCTGCGACTCTGAGTTTGCTATGGAACTGGCCAGATTGCTGCCCAAAATGACTTCCTACTACGGACAGGGAGATGAACTGATACTGGAAGGGGTAGGAAAAATAATCCTGAAAGAAAAATAGACATTATATTTAACATGAAATATCTGATTCCTGTTCTTTTAATTATTTTATTTTCCTGTCAGTCAAAACCGGGCTTTGGCCCTGAGACAGCCAAAAAGGAGATCCGCGCCATTCTTACGGAACAGCAAAAAGCCTGGAACCGTAACGACATTGAAACTTACATGCAAGGGTATTACAAAAGCGATTCTTTACGTTTTGCTTCGGGTGGGCATGTGTCGTATGGCTGGGAAACCACGCTCAACAGGTACAAAAAAGGATATCCTGATAAAGCCGCGATGGGTACATTAACTTTTTCAAAGATCGATATTAAAATGCTTTCAGAAACCTCTGCGCTGGTTTTTGGCAAATGGGAATTGGAGCGCGCCGGCGATCATCCGTGGGGATTGTTCACGCTTATTTTCCGGAAAGCCCCCTGCGGGTGGCGCATTGTGCATGATCATACCTCATCAGACAAATAAATTTGTACCCGATGACATTGCTGTTGTCAGACCAACGACAACGAAAATTATGATGATCACAAAATAAAAAGCGATTAATGAGATGATCATAATTCCAATGAATTTGAAATGTTTTTTCAGGAAGCGGAAGGCAGAGGTCAGGTGCGCCTCATCCCTCACGAGTAAAGCATTGCTTATCTCTTTGGAAAATTTGTATAAATAATAGGCGGGGAAGAAATAAACAACGGCAAGGGCGATGTATACGATTCCTATGAGGCCAAATGGAAAATCAGGCTTGTCAGGTAATTCAGCAAAAACGTCAATCACTGAAAATAATACACTCACCATTATTCCTACCAGCAATAAAAAACCGGCACCAATAAACCCAAGGATCGCTAAAAAATAAGCCCATTTCTTTGCTTCTTTAAGAAAACCAACCGACTGATCTGATAATACAAATGGTTCCATAATCGATAATTTTGACAAATTGTTTCTTTTGCTATATAACGATGACTTCTCGCTCCAGGCTTATACCAAATCTTTTAATCACGCTGGCGTTGATTTTTTTGGAAAACTGTAAAATTTCCTTTCCACTGGCGTTGTCGTAATTAACCAGAATGAGGGCTTGCTTTTCGTAAACCCCGACATCTCCGGTCCTTTTTCCTTTCCACCCACATTGCTCGATGAGCCAACCCGCTGCCAGTTTTACTTTATTTCCGGTTTGCGGATAATAGGGCATGTCAGGATATTTCTGCTTCAGCTTGTCTGCCACCTTCTTTTCTACTACAGGATTCTTAAAAAAACTTCCGGCATTCTTCAGTGAGTCAGGATCTGGTAATTTTTTGTTACGAATCTGTTTTATAGTTTCGCTTACCTCTTTTATGGTTATCCCCTTTTCTTCCCTTCCTTTAAATATTTCTTTCAACGGTGCATACGACAGGTTCAAACGTGGCTTTTTCGAGAGACGAAATGTAACACTGACGATAAAATATGTTCCTCTTTCCTTAGTTTTGAAAATACTGGATCGGTAACCAAAGTCGCACTCTTTTTTGTTAAAGACCCTCAGCTTTCCGGTATTCATATCGAATGCTTCAAGGCTTTCAATTACATCTTTTACCTCAACTCCATAAGCACCAATATTCTGAATGGGTGCAGCCCCTACTTTTCCGGGGATCAGACAAAGATTTTCCATGCCCCAGAAGCCTTTTTCCACCATTTCATCCACCAGGCTGGGCCAATATTCACCACTATTCACCTTAAGTAAAATATAATCATCGGTTTCCTTCACTACTTTTTTCCCTCTGATCTGGCACGACAAGATCAATCCATTGTAGTGATCAGTAAATAATATATTGCTGCCACGACCTAAAACCATCCGCGGTTTTGTTTTTAAAAATCCTTCCTCAAAAAGTTCAAATAAATCGTCAATGGAAGAAACAACAATAAACTGCTGAGCTCTGACCTCAACACCAAAGGTTGTAAATGGTTTTATGCAAAAGTTCTCACTTATCAACATATCATTCAAAGATATAAAATCAATACAATATTCCCACAATCTTTTAGTTAATATAAAAAGCTTATTATAATCCTGTCTTTACACTGCTAATCCTTTGGCAAAAAGAGTCATCGTATCGGTCATCAATGACCTGGTTACTGACCAGCGGGTTGCTAAAGTATGCCAGTCGCTCAGCCACATGGGGTTCGACATCCTGCTGGTGGGCCGGAAACTAAAAAACAGTCTCCCCATTGATAAACGGCTTTACGCTACCCGGCGTATGAAAATGCTCTTTACAAAAGGGCCTTGTTTTTATGCTGCATTCAATGTCCGTCTGTTTTTTCTTCTTCTTTTTAAGAAGGCTGATTTACTAGTGGCCAATGACCTTGACACTTTACTCCCCAATTATCTGGTATCGAAGCTGAAAAACATTCCTCTTGTCTACGACAGTCATGAATATTTCACCGAAGTTCCGGAACTGGTGAACAGAAAAAGAGTTCAGCGCATCTGGGAACGAATCGAACGAAACATATTTCCCAAACTAAAGAACATCATTACGGTTAACGATTCGATTGCCGGGTTGTATGAAAAAAAATACGGTATCCGACCGAAGGTTGTACGAAATATTCCCTCGTCTCAAAATGTAGCCATAAGTAAAACAAGAGTTGATCTGGGGCTTCCGGAAGACAAATTCATTCTTATTCTGCAGGGCTCAGGCATCAATGTTGATCGCGGGACGGAAGAGATGGTCGAGGCCATGTCGTTCATCACGGATGAAGCGGTTCTGTTAATCGTTGGTGGTGGCGATGTAATCGATCTGCTTAAAGACAAAGTCAGGGAACTTTCGCTAACCAAAAGAGTTTACTTCAAACCGAAACAACTTTATACTGAATTAATGCAGTACACCGCCAATGCCGATTTAGGATTGACACTGGATAAAGACACAAACCTTAACTACAGGTTCAGCCTGCCAAATAAATTATTTGATTACATCCATGCGGGAATTCCGGTACTTGCATCACCATTGCCTGAAATTAAGCAAATTATCGAACGGTATCATATTGGTGATTTCATACCCGGACATCATCCGGAAGAGATTGCCCGGAAGGTAAACGAAGTTATTGGAAACAGATCAATATTAACAGGTTGGAAAAAAAATCTTACTTTTGCAGCCCGAGATTTAAACTGGGAAAAGGAAGAACAGGTTCTAAAACAAGTATACAGCAAATATGTCTGACTTACATCTACATATAATATCTTTTGATATTCCCTACCCGGTAAATTATGGAGGTGTTATTGATGTTTTTTACAAAGCCAAAGCATTAACCGAAAAAGGTGTAAAAGTTCATTTGCATTGTTTTCAATACGGAAAGAAGCCCAGTGAGATGCTCTCGGAACTTTTTCACGAAGTACAGTATTACAAAAGAGATATTTCAAAAAAACATCTTTTCAAAAGCATCCCGTACATCATCAGTTCACGTAATTCTGATAAGTTAATCGCCAATCTGATAAAAGATAATTACCCAATTCTGATGGAAGGGTTGCATACGAGTGCTCTGCTGGAGAATGACTCAGTATGCAAAGGAAGGAAAATGATTGTAAGGCCTCATAATATTGAACATGAATATTATCAGAATCTTGCTAAAGTTGAATCGGATATTTTTAAAAAGTATTATTTCTATAACGAGGCCGTAAAATTAAGACGCTACGAAGATATTCTGAAAAAAGCCGACTTGCTGCTGGCCATTTCAAAAAATGACGAAGGTTATTTCAAACAGCACTTCAGCAACGTTGAGTTTATGCCTGCTTTTCATCCTTTTAAAACTGTCAATTGCCAAACCGGGAAAGGCTCTTATGTTCTTTACCACGGAAACCTCTCAGTAGCTGAAAACTCAAATGCTGTCAAGTTCCTGATCAGCCATGTATTCAATGATCTGGATATTCCGTTAAAAGTTGCCGGGTTAAACCCTCCCAAAACATTGATCAACATGATCAGTAACGGACATGGCAGAGAAGTGGAACTAATCAGTAATCCGGATGACAAAACATTGGATGATCTGATTAAAAATGCACAGATCAATATCTCCGTCACAGCACAAAAAACCGGTTTAAAACTAAAACTGCTCAATACACTTTATAACGGAAGGCATTGTCTGGTGAACGAAAAAATGCTGAGCGGAAGCAAACTGGATGAACTGTGTATCATCGCTAACGATCATGCCACCATGAAACGCAAGATCAAGAGCTTATTTGAAAAAGAATTTGACGAAAGTATCATAGAAGACCGCAAAGAAAAACTGACTTCCATATACAACAACGGCCACAATGTAGACCGTTTAATTGAGCTTATTCGTTGAACTGATCACCAGACCATCTTCGCATTTAACAATTTTTCCGGGAAACTTATGAATTATGTTGTAGTTATGCGTTGCCATAATAACAGCCTTTCCCGTATCACAGATCTGAAGCAATAACCTCATAATTCCGTTGGAAGTCTCCGGGTCAAGGTTTCCTGTGGGTTCGTCAGCGAGAATTAACTCCGGATGATTGAGCAACGAGCGGGCAATGGAGATACGCTGCTGTTCACCTCCCGAAAGGCGGTGTGGCATAACATTAAGTTTATCCAGCATTCCCACCTGTTCTAAAACTTCCAGAATTCGCTGATTGATTTCGTTTTTATCTTTCCAGCCCGTAGCTTTCAACACAAACCTGAAGTTTTCTTCAACATTCCGGTCTTCCAGAAGCTGAAAGTCCTGAAAAACAATACCCATTTTTCTTCTCAGATACGGAACATCTTTTTTTCTCAACTTATTCAGATCGTAACCACAAACCGTTCCTTCTCCCTCCTTCAGATCAAGATCGGCATACAATATTTGCAGCAGGCTTGATTTACCGCTGCCTGTTTTCCCGATCAGGTAAACAAACTCACCATTCTTGATATCCATATCTACATTCTGCAATACAAGTTTCTCGCGCTGATAAACTGCTACCGAATGAAGTTTTACGATCGACTGGTTATCCATAAAAACTGATTTTAGACAAAGATAGATATTCCGAAATAAGGAACGATAAAACTGCTATTACTTTTCAGCTTCTTTCGAATATTTCCTTAAATAGAATTCATGCATCAGCCGGGCCTGAAATTTATGGATCGTTTTCACCTGCCCCAGAAATTCCCCTTCGATAAAGGCTTTACAAGTTTTTTCAAGCAACAAAGTGGCTGTATAAGCCTCCTTCATATCCCGTCCGATACATACTGCTCCGTGATTGGCGATCAACGCTGCATTTCTTCCCTTAAGCGCTTTCAGCACTTCCTTCACCAGCTTTTTGGTGTTTGATGGAGCATAATTTGTCACCCGCACTGACGGACCGAGTAATTGCACCTGATCGTCAAATATAGCAGGAACTTCTCTTCTGCATGCCGCTACAATAGATGCATTCTCCTGATGCGTGTGAATCACCACCCTGATATTTTTTCTATTCCGATAAATAGCTGCGTGCATGTCAGACTCAGAAGAAGGCTTGTGTTTTCCCACAGCTTTCGAAGTCTTTAAGTTAACCAGTA
>Ga0136651_10001777_pt1 | contig 11877 bp, 12 predicted proteins | sample Mar14236cmmetaG_FD_94867 | JGI IMG/M metagenome (GOLD analysis project Ga0136651, IMG submission 94867) | Marine hydrothermal vent microbial communities from Guaymas Basin, Gulf of California to study Microbial Dark Matter (Phase II) - Marker... ...
GCGTGCTGTAACCGATCCATCGATTTCTGGATATTACTGGTGACCGACGCCGCCAGGGCCCCGACCGCTTCCTCCTCGAATGAGGTGTCAAGATCGGCGGCGATGACGATACCGTCATTGCCAACAATCATGGAACCGGTAATTCCGCTCGTTTTGTTAAGTTCTTCAAGTATTTGATACATATCGCTCCTCCGTGACCGACGGCTTCAAATGGCCGTAGCGTTCGGACGTATATTTCTTTATTATTTCCGCCGCCTGCGTGATTCTGATACCCAGCAATTCGTCATCTTCATGCCGGCACAGAACCATCAGACTGTAATTTTCAATATTGACTATAACCAGCCGGCGAGGCCCGAAAGTGAGATCAAGCCGCTCGATATCGCTTTCGTCTTTGTTCTTCCTCAACAGCTGCCTGTTGGTTTCCTGGAAAAGCAGCGTGTACGGCGCCCACTGCTCGGGATCATAATCCTCCCGTTTGAACGCCGCCAGCGTCAAACCCTCGAAATCAACTGCGGTCGCCAGAAGCACCGCCTGATGTTCGCCGAGATACTGCACCGCGCGATGGAAACCGTCACCTTCACCAAACATCGATGCACCGCCTTTTGTTTCATTCATTGACTCCGCACCCCTGACCGCCGACCGGTTGTCCGACCGGGGAAGATAAGGCTGTGTGTTTGTCTCCTTTTCGCGATCAGGCGGAGACTGCCACCGCGGGGTCCGTGGCCGCGCCCTGGACTGATATGCCTGCTGATCGGCTATGGCCAGGAAAAACGGCCTCATGATAAACGGCGCCGCCAGAATATGAAGGATTATTGCCGGCAGATAGCGGGATACACCCAGCGCCAGCGACACGGAAAAATCCATCGAATATAATATTGCCAGTAATACACCCGAAATCGTTCCCAGTACAATCCGATAAAGAAATGTCAGACCGGCCCCCGCAAAAAGCTGAAGAAGCGATGAACCCGGCCTGAAAAAGTAAAATATAAATCCGTAAAAAACAATCTCGAACATCGAATATGTGAACGAGCCGGTTGCCAGATCCATACCGAACCGTGATGGGAAATACAACATGGGTACAATAATCAACAACGCCGAAAACAGTATAACCTGAACAATCTTTTTGTTACCAATCATATTTCAACCTATCGAATAAGATCATTGTCCAATTTGCTCAAAAGTGCCGGCAGTTTCAACCTGAGGGTGCCCAGATTAATCTGTTTATTGGCTTTTATAAGCAAAAGATTATTTTCCAAAGGAATCATTTTTATAATCATATCGTCCGCCTCGAGCAGGATGCTGTCATAGTCGCCGAAATTGGCTATCTCTATCTGCGACTGCACGGTCGTTTCGATATCGCGCGCCACCGCACCGTACAGTTCCGCCTCCTGCGCATCATCCCACCTCTGATCGGCCACCAGTCCCTCACGATTTATCAGGAGGACCCCCTCGACACCGCGGACCCCGGCAATGAAGTCCAGCAACTCTTTATACGTAATTTTTACTTCCGCCCGCTGCTCCGATTGCGGTTCGGATTCGACATCCTTCGGCTCCGGCGTTTTTTCCGGAGCTTTTTTCTGAACCGGCACCGGTGATTCCCCGGGCAGCTTTTTGGCCAGATCCAGAAGTTTCCGTACATGCCTGTTGCCGGGATCGGCCTCGAGAAGCCTGTTTAGTATTCTCGTAGCCTTGGCAAATTCACCTCGATGGATATGGATTTCGGACATCAGCGACTCGGTCGCATGACTGGCGCCGTCAAGTTCGACAACCTTCTGCACCTCCATCTCCGACCAGTCATAGAGGCCTTTATCAAAATTGATTTTGGCCATGACCATGTGCGCCGAGCCGTAATTGGGATGGATCTTCAGTCCGGTCTGGCAAATTCTGAAGGCTTTATCGATCTCGCCTTTTTTTCTGTACGCCTCAGCCAGTGCCGCGAAAATCTGAGAATTGGGATTCTCATTCAAGATCTTGTTGCACTTGCCGATGCGGTCTTCCAGTTCCGTAACCTGGGCCATGATTATTGCTCCGTTATGGCCGACAAGCCGTTGATATTCATAGAATTAAAATGAGTCATTTTATATATATTTGTAATTATAACTCTCAACATGACTTATGTCAATCAAATAAATTACCCCAGCACCCTTCTGGTCTGATATAATCCGGCCAGCCAAGTTATTGTCATCAACAAATATAAGGCCGTGGTAATATAAGTCGGTATCAAAAGCAAGCCGACATTCTCGCCGACCACCGTCAACTGGGCGGCGATTAAAAAACAGAAACCAAGAACAAACATCTGCCAGCTTTTCGATATCAGACCGCCCTTGACCAATGTCAGGATCTTAAGCGCCCAGATCAGACAAAGAGCCGCACAGATCAGAACCACTAAATGGATTATATTGGTGGTCGTATAAAGGGCATTGGGATCGATGCCCGCATAGGCCGGCCTGGCCGACAGTAATCCTGCCAGCAGAAACAAATATAATATGTTTATTATTTTTTTCATCATGATGCACCTTTCACCAGCTTTACGACTCGGTCAGCCTTTTTCACCGAGTTGGCAAGATTGTCACCGATTTTATATCTCTTAACCAGTTCGCGCTTCATCGCCATCGGCGCCGTAATCTCTTTTTTAACCTGTCCGGCCGCCCGGCGGAAAACGCCCACGCCAAGAAAATAAAAGACATATTCAAGTTGATTGCTCAGCATATTTTCCAGAGCATTCATGACCGTATGCATCCTTACCGGAGCCGGGATATTGAGGATCTCCGCATAAAACTTGTCGAAGGTCGGAGCCAAATCGACACCGGGATCAAAGCCCGGGAAGTAGATCAAAAATCCGTTCCTGAAACTCGACAGGTACTTGTTGAACATCGGATTCTGGTCGCCGACGATCTCCTCGACAATGGTGCGAATACGGTAAAAACAATTATTGTACAGCGAAAAGAGGATCGACAGTATGACCTCTTCTTCGTTTTCCACGATCTGGTTTTCCGGTGTCAGTTTTCCGGCCGACTGCACCAGCCCGGCGACGATAAGTTTGTACATCGACCGGCACGTGACAAATTCGCCCACCGGTGAGAGCTCGATTATATCCGGCAATGTTCGTTCGCCGTTGATGAGAGACAGGACCTTGAATTCCTCAAGCGTCATCCTGACCTCGTCTTTTTTTGTCTTTGGCGAAGTTGTCAAACGAAGCCTGACATCATCCGGGGGAAGTAATTTCTGGATCTCGACCCATTCGTCGATCCGGCGCGTCCCTTCCATGATGATGTTCATGGTATTGAGTTCGATCGGCAGGAGTATCTTTTTGGGAGCGGCGTTTTCAAGGAACTTGAATTCACCCTCCTGCCAGCTGAACAGATTATAGACGATCTCCTCGATCTGCATCTTGAGACATTCGATAATCTCGTCCTTGTCAAACAGGTTCATATCCACCAGCGTGGTACCAAGCTGTCGCCCGGTCTGCTTGTGAAGTGCGATCGCCTTTTCCAGATCGACCTTCGAAATCTTGCCCCGCCTTAAAAGCAGGTTCCCCAGTAAATCCTCGCTGGCATTGATCGACGACGCGTGGATTATACTGCCGTCTTTAAAGGCGATTTCCTTCTGGCGAGCCTTGGTCGAGACCTGCAAAATACCGGTCTTCTTGCCGGTCGCCAGCAACTGTAGTATGTCGGAAAATGATACTGTCTTAAGGTTCCCAGTTAAACTCATAGTCAGTCTCTATAACTCCCGGGTGCAAACCGGGAAATCCCTGTAGTTCTTGTATTTCTTTAATTTTATCGGGTTTTTCAACCGCAATCTTAACTGTCAATTGGAATGATTTTTATTTCTTGATATGAAATTCGCCGTTTTCGAAAATCAGATCCACGGCGCCAACTTGCGACGTTTCAACAAGTTCAGGAAGGGGTGACTGTTTATACCGTTCCCCGTCGATTGCCCGGGCGGCCGCCGCCGTAACCCTGTTGCAGACAATATATCTCCACTTTTCTGGATTGCCGGATACAAACTGATCAAGATCTTTTTCATCTATTCGAGCCTTGACCAAAACACAGCCATGATAATCAGGAGGAATTGACTCCTGAATAATTTCAAAATCGCAATCGTTGCCCGCAAAAATCAGGCCGCTGAATCCGAAATTGTAAATGAGACTTCGGCCGGATACGACCGCCCCCTCGTCACCCCGGTTAACCTGTTGAAACATTTCATCATAAGTAATCACCTGTGCGCCATAATCCCGCCTGTCATCGGCCCGGCAGACATCGGAAAAAATATTCACGGCGGTTGAAGGAATATATAAAAAGGCGGAATCAAATATATTCAAAATATAATTGCATTCCTTCATGCATTGATAACCGGTCGAGAGAACAAATATTTTATCCGGGGCAATATTTTGGCTTTCCAGATAAGGCCCGATAATTCTTTCGGTGATTGAATAATCCTTCAAAGTCAGGTCGCTCAGAATCATCTGCGTCGTCCCCGCCCGATTGACCGATACGATCCCGCCCGGCACCGAAAAGACAGTGAAGCATCTGTCCTTTTCCGCTCTTCCTCCCCCGGTGATCAAAATCAGGTTGGCCGTCAACAGGGCGAAGAGCACGGCAACCCTTCTCAGACGGCGCGAATACAGTGCCAGCGAGATAATCACCAGGAAGGCATAATAGACACACAGCGCGATACCGGGAATATTCTGCTTAAACAGCAGACCGGTTTCTCCGGAACCGAAAATTCGCAACAGTGCCAGTGTTGCATGAATTAACAAATTGAGAATCGATCCGGCCCACAATCCCAGGTACGGCAGGATCAAATAGGCGATCAGTAGGATCAACTCACCGATAACGACAACACTCACCAGCGGGACAATTATTAGGTTAGAAACGAATGACACCAGCGGCAGACGCTGAAAGTAGTAAATACTCAACGGCATCGAGACAACCTGGGCGACAAAACAGATCAGGAAAGGAAATATCAGATATTTGTAGTACCATGAACCCTGGATCGGTTTCAACGGCTTAATAACTCTCGGGATAAAAAATATCAGCCCCCAGGCGGTGATAAACGATAGTTGAAAGCCGATATCGAACAGATCGGCCGGGCGAAACAGCAGGATAATCAGCGCTGTCGCCGCTATAATATTATTCAGTTCGACTTTCCGCTGTAAGAAACGGCCGATCAGGACCAGCGATGCCATCACCGAGGCCCGCACCACCGACGGCTGATTGTATGCCAGAAAAGAAAAGACGATGATAATCATCAAAAGCAATACTGTCCTGCCGCCGGGTTTTATCGGCGAAGCCCGCAATAGAAAGACAAACAGCACCACCACCAGTCCCACATTGGAACCGGATACGGCCAGCAGGTGCAATGTCCCGCTGTCGCGAAACAGGCTGTAAATATCGGGTGATATATCCCTGGTGTAACCGATCAAGAAACCCGCCGCCATTGACGATGCATCCTCACTCAAAGACTGATTGAAAACATCGATAACGGCACCCCGGATACGATTTATCACCGAATAAAAATGACCGCTCCCTGGAGTGTCAATCTGCAATGTAAACTGGTTGGGAAGATAACATACCCCGAAAACGCTTTTGAGATTCAGATAACGCTTGTAATCCAGCCCGGCCGGATTTTTCCCGCCGCGAATCAAGTACAGCCGGGCGTCGAAATATATCCGGTCTCCATAGCTGACAGCTGTCGTTTCAGTATTTATCCTGAGTAATATTCGCCCCAGTGACCGGCGGCATATCCCCTCGCAGGCAACCGAATCGACCGAGATGTAAATAGATGTCAGGTTTTCGCCAGGTACCGGCCAGTCATCGACCGTTCCATAAAAGGTACAGATCTTATCTTTATCTGCATAATGAACAACATGTGCCGGCGGAAATGTCTTGACGCGAAACGAAAAATTGAAGGCGGACAGTAATAACAGTACGGCCAGACCGCAAAGCCCCGCTTTCAGCAGGTGCTGTCTGGAGTAGCAGACTATCAGCAATGGCAGAAAGGATAGCGCCGCGAAAAGATATATCCAGGATGCAATGTCAATGTTGTCGGCCAGGACTATCCCGGTGACCACCGCCGGCAAAGCGAATATGGCCGGATACTTTTTCGCCAACCGGGTCTCGACTTAATTATTTTTTCTTTATTCTCAACAGTGCCAGAAGTTTGTTGACCTCTCCCACTTTCAATAGCCGCATCAGGCCCAGATATATAATACCCATACCGCCGATCTGAAGCCCGACCGTCAATATCTTCCCGGGCAGATTCCGGGTTCCAATCAGCATCTCCGGATCGATCAGCTTTATGACGAGCATTGCCGCCACCGAACCCAGGACTATTTTAACAACGGTACTAATTATATAAATATAATCGATCCCTGCAACCTTTTTCTTCATATTGTAGATAAGCAATATAACGTTGGTCAGACCCGCGGCCGATGTCGCCGCCGCCAGACCGGCGAATCCCCAGACCGGGATCAGTGCAAAATTGAGCGCGACATTAACCGCCACCGATATGATCGAATAAAACATCGGCCGTTTGGCATCATCGAGCGCATAATATACAGGTGCCGCCACCCGGACTCCGGCAAAACCGACCAGTCCGAAAGCGTAAAAATACAGTGCCTTGGCCGTCTGCGAGGTCGCCTCCGCCCCGAACGCGCCCCGCTGATAAATCAGCCGCACCAGGTCATCACCGAATCCGGCCAGGTAAACAGCCGAGGGAATCACCAGGAACATGGTCAGCCCGATCGCCTCCCGGAATGTTCGGACCAGTTGCGAGACATCATCGCGGGCCGCATCAGCCGAAACCTTGGGCAACGTCACTGTCCCCACCGCCACCCCGAATACGCCCAGCGGGAAATGCATCAGGCGATAGGCGAAATTCAAATACGACATCGCCCCCTCGATCAGAAGCGAGGCCAGAAGTGTGTTTATAAGGATATTTATCCGCGAGGCCGACAGCCCGAGAATCATCGGCGAGATCAGACGAAGAATCCGTCGGATACCGGCATCGGCAAAATTAAGCATAAATTTGAAACGATAGCCGATCCTCAGCAAAGCCGGTATCTGGAAAACCAGTTGCCCGATTCCGCCAATAATTACGCCTACCGCCAGCGTATATATCGGTATGCTGAAATACTGGAAAAGCAACAGCGGTGTCAGAATCATGCCGACATTGAAAAGGGCCGGTGAAAGCGCCGGAATACCGAATCTACCGACCGAATTCAAAATACCCATAAAAACGGCCGAGACTGAAACCATCAGGAGATATATGAACATAATCCGGGTCAGGCTGACTGTCAGAACAAATTTACCGGGGTCCGCGGCGAAACCCTTGGCCGATACATATACTATTGCGGGAGAAGCAATTATACCGACTGCAACAACCGCACCGACTATAAACAGCAGACCCGAAATGGTCAGATTGGCCAGACGAAAGGCCTCGGCTTTGCCGTCTTTGACTATTTTTTCCTTAAAAACCGGCACAAAAGCCGACGACAGCGCGCCTTCGGCAAACAGGTCACGAAGCAGGTTGGGAATTCGAAAAGCCGCCACGAAAGCATCGGTCGCCATCCCGGCGCCGAATAAATATGCCACCACCTGCTCCCGGACAAGCCCGAGAACCCGCGAAAAAGCGGTCGCCCCGGAGACCTTCCCGGCCGAGGCGGCCAGTGATTTTTCACTTCTATTCTCCATTGACAAAATATAAAATATTTATATATTAAAAGGTTCTAAAAAAACAACAGATGGAAAGGATTAGAAATTGCCGCATCATAAGTCTTGTAAGAAACGGATGAAGACCTCGGTTCTGGCCAGAGAGCGCAACCGGTCCGTACGTTCGCATATGAAAAATTCCATTAAGGCCCTTCGCGAGTGCCGGACGAGAACGGAAGCGGAAGCGATGGTCAAGGATGTCATGAGCGTTATCGATAAGGCTGCGCGTCATAATATTATTCATAAGAACAAAGCGGCCCGCGATAAATCCAGACTGGTTTCCATGGTCAGCCGGCTGTCCGGTTAAAGCTGCATCATCTACAATAAATATTTGACCAGGCGGATCAGCCGCGGTCTTGTTCTGATAAGGCCGGCCAGTAATCGGCCGGTATTGATCCCTTCGGTACTGTTCTCAGTAAAATATTCCCTTAACGCCTTGATGATATCGATAAAGTCATCATCCTTCAGGCGTATGTACACATTTTTCAGTTTCAGATATAATGATAGTTCATCAGCTTTGACCTCGAGAAATCGGCCGGGATAAAGATTATCCAGCTTATTATAACCATCAACACCGTCGGATAAATACTCGGCCGCCGCCTCCCCGGCATATTTCCCCGACATCATGGCGTTGACAATCCCTGCCCCGGTCAGCGAATCGAGCGCCCGCGCGGCATCACCCGCCGCCAGCAGGTTCCTGATTCGGAACATTTTCTTTCCCTGGTATTTCGGCGTCAATCCGGCTGTCTTGTGGGTGACAACCGCCCCCGGATAATTCTTTTCGATAAATTTGTCAAGCCGGTATCCGGCTTCCTCACTCCGCTTTGTGTCTGAGATAATGCCCAAACCGATATTGGCCGAGTTCGGCGACTTCGGGAAAACCCAGAGATACCCTTTCGGTGCCACATCATTGCCGACAAAAAACTCGATCGTGTCCACCTTCAGGTCTATATTTTCGACCCGGTATTCGAGAATCGATTCGACCTGTTCGATATCAACCGCATTGGCCACCCCGGCTCTGCGGGCAATCTGTGATTCAATACCATCGGCGGCGATAAATATCGCGGCTTTTACCATCACCCTCTCCCCGTCCGGCCGCCGTAACTCGATCGACTCAAACCGATCCCCGTTCCCGTCGACATGCGTGCCGATAGTCTCGCACTCCAGCCGACATCCGGCCGCCACCGCGCGTTGCGCCAGATCATAATCGAGGCGGGGACGCTCGAGAATATATCCTGCCCCCGGATACGCAACCGAGACATCAGAGCCATCGGGCGCCACCACCCGGACCGTGTCGATACGGCTCGATATCCATTCTGGTTTCGGATCGATTATTTTTTCGAATGAAATCCGGCCCACTCCTTCGGCGCAGCACATCGGTAATCCCGGCCGTTTATGTTTTTCGACCATCAGAACCGAATACCCGGCCGAGGCGATCTCATAGGCCGCCATAGATCCCGCCGGCCCGGCCCCGATCACAACCGCGTCATACATCGACATACTCCCCCTCCTCGATCGCTCCGACCGGACAGAACTGGATACATATACGGCAGAGAGTACAAAGATCGGTATTACATTCGAGACAATTAAACGACAGGAACAGGGCATCTTCCGGACACAGGGGAACACACCCGCCGCACTCGAGACAGAGTGATTCGTTGACCACAAGCATAATGGGCATAATTTACATATCATGCCCTGAACTCACAACTACTTTTTACCGGGATACTAATAATTCAGAAGATAGACACCGCTCTTGATATAATCATAGAAACCGGAATTCAATCTCATATTGACCAGGTCATGTAAAAATTGCTCTTTATGATTGAGCGGTACCGGTTCCTTAAGTATATCGATCGGGTAATCGATGCCGATCAGACGATGCCCGTAATTGAACTTAAGAAGTCCGCGGGGGAATAAAAATCCCCGATCGGCGGCGTAAAGAAGATCATCCGCTTCTAAATTGATCACCCGCATCAGCCATCTGTCGGTTTGGGCTTTGACATTGACAGCCTTAATTCTGGCCGGCTGAACGGCACCGCTATATGACCATCGTTTTCCCAGGAACCTCAAAAAGGTAAAAAGCTCCGGGGATATTCGCCCGGATGAATTTCGGGGAAAACAGATATCCAGCTCGGTGACATTTTTCTTGCTGATTCGGACCACTGTCCACCGGCGATCATTTTTATCCTCACATGTTTTTTCGGCGGCGTAAAAAGATCGGGGGAACATGTCCGAAAAACGCTTCAGGTCGGCCAGCAAAACATCGCTCGCGGCCAGATCGGCGGTGAATTTCAAAGCCTTTTTAAAGGGGATCACCTGGGCCGGAATATGTTCGATTTTAATTCTGCGGGCCGCTTCAAGCGGCGAACTGTTTTCGAGCATCAGGTATCGGCTTTTGGAGACCGAGGCCAGGGCGAACGGGTTTCGAATGGTGCCGGTCTGTTCAAAACTAGAAATCAGGTAATCTACTTTCGCAGATTCATATTCCATCAGCGGAACAATATCGGCCAGTTTGACGATTCTGAGATTCGGCTTCATAGAAAATCCTCAAAATAAATATTTCAGTGAATTTTCAAAGCAACCATGATGCCGGGGATGCGCAAAATCCTATTGACCCACCCAATCACTTATCGGACTATAAGTTACACTGAACATCCGCCACAAAAAAGAATAGCCGGGTGGTCGGCCAACAAAAATATACTCAGAATGTGCAAGGGAATTCAGATATTAATAAAGGCTGATTATATGAAGGTTTTCGCGGGTAAGCACATACACTTTTCTGCTGTGCGGCCCGAAACGAACCATCGGCGTGCCGTCGGTGTAACTCGAATACCTGAACTGCTTAAATAGAATCGACTCGCCTTCTATATCATAAAGATACAAAAAGCCGATGACATGCCTGTTTTCTTTCAGGACATCACGTCCCTCATTGATATCGACACCGCAGGCGACATACTTGCCGTCGGGCGATACATCCATCGACACATACCGCGATCTCTCATGCTGCAACCCATAACTCCAGATAGTTGTCCCGTTATCGAGATTATTGAGTGCCACAATATCCGAAAATGCCGCCAGCAAATGGTTTGATTTCGCCCTTATCGCCAACCGCACGATACGCGGTTTCCGAAACTCATGAGTGGAATAAAGTTTTTTATTCCTGTAAACATTCACGACACCCCTGTCATACAGGGCATAAAATTCATTGTTCTCGGAAAAGGCACAGGCCTGCTGTTTTCCCGTACTGTCCGCCATCTGCCCGTCGGAGCCAAAAATCTTGCCGCCTTTCAAACCGCAATCGACATTGAAAAGCCGGCCGTCATCGGCAAAATTGATACTTTCAAAAAACTCGATCTTACCGCCGGCGGGAGGAAGCTGATTATGATTCACATGTATCTCGAAATCATAATAACCTGGCGTTCCGGTTACCGTCACGATGTAATCACCCGAGGGGGACAGGTAATAATCGCCGTATTTTATATCAAATGCGCCCCAGAGAGGAATCTGGCTGTTATCATAGATTGTTATGATCTTACCGGACGAATCGGATACCGGTTCCGGGCCGGGCTCCACGATGGCATAATAAAGACCATTGTCGGCCACAAGCGCGGACTGAAGACTGTCAAGAATCAGGCGGTGACGAATATTGAATGTGCTGTCATAAAAAGTCAATGACGAATCATTGGCGATGATTATATTTCCCGTACTCTGCCCGTAAACGCGGTCGCCGTCTTCAAGCGCAATCCGCCCCACCTCATCCAGATCTATTCCCGCGGCCAGAACCGGGAGAAGCAGTGTTACACCGGCGATATATATTAATAGTTTTCTGCTTTTCATAAGACTACTATTCGACACATCCCGGAAGAGGTTGAGGGCCACCGCGGTATAAATAATTGATAATGTGAACCGCGTCGAGAATATTGATTTTGCAATTGCCGTTGGGATCGGCCGCATTCATATTCAGCGGGGCCGGCCCGCCCTTGTACAAATAATTTATTAAATATACGACATCCATAATATTAAGATTTTCATCGCTGTTAATATCGCCATTTAAAACAAAGGCTTCAATAGCAAAATATTCGGCGATCTTCGCCATCAGTGCGGCGGCGCTGTTTTCGGCCAGCGGAAAAATGGGAAATCCAAAGGCGATTCTTTTCCC
>Ga0136651_10001778_pt1 | contig 11875 bp, 10 predicted proteins | sample Mar14236cmmetaG_FD_94867 | JGI IMG/M metagenome (GOLD analysis project Ga0136651, IMG submission 94867) | Marine hydrothermal vent microbial communities from Guaymas Basin, Gulf of California to study Microbial Dark Matter (Phase II) - Marker... ...
ATTATTGACCGAAATAAAAATATACTAAAAAAAGGAGATTAGTTAAATGAAAACTGTGTATGTTGAATATGGTGACGGAAAAATGGAAATAGAAGTACCTGAAAGTGCAACAATTTTAACCCCGGACGATTTAAGGCAAGATCCACCAGCGGTCGATCCTTATAAAGCAACTCAAAAGGCATTAGAAAATCCATTAGATATGCCCCCGTTAAAAGAAATTGCCTCACCTGGGAAAAAAGCTATTATTCTTTGCCCTGATCGAGTAAAAGGTGGAGCACATAAAGAATCTCATCGTAAAGTTTGCATTCCTTTAATTACTAAAGAGTTAGAAAAAGGTGGAGTAAAAAAGAAAGATATTACTTTAATGATATGTAGTGGATTACATAGAAAAAATACTAAAGAAGAATTAAGGTGGTATTTGGGAGATGATATTGTAAACTATTTTTGGCCAGATAGATTAACCTGGCATGATGCTGAAGATAGAAATAATTTAGTTAATTATGGTTATGACGAGCTTGGAGATGTAGTTGAAGTAGGAAAATCTGTAGTCGATGCTGATATTGCCATTTCAATTGGGCATGTATTGGGAAATCCTTATGGAGGTTATAGTGGTGGTTATAAAATGATTGCTACTGGTATGACTAGTTGGAGATCAATAGCATCTCATCATAACCCTTCTGTTATGCATGCTCCAGAATTTATCCCAGTTAACCATAGTACTAGTGGAATGCGAAAACGATTTGATGCAATTGGAAAAACAATAGAAAAAAGAATGGGTAAAAAGTTTTTCTTTGTTGATGCAGTATTAGGGACTGATAATCAAGTTCTTGGTATATATTGCGGAGATGGAGACGAAGTACAAAAAGAAAGCTGGAAATTGGCGGACAAAAGAACCAATGTATATTTAGATATTAAAGATAAATATGATATTTTAGTTTTTGGTGAACCAAGAGTCTTTCATTATGGACCTGGTCATGGTACTAATCCAATTTTAATGCTTCAAGCAATCGGAGCCCAACTTACGCGTAATTATGATATTTTTAGGGAAAATGGGGTAATAATAACTGCTTCATTATGTAATGGATGGTTTAATGACGAGTGGTTTCCTTCCTATAGAGAAATCTATGATAAACTACAGAAAGTGGCTAATTTTTCAGAGGTTATGAGATTTGCGGAAGAAGTTTCTAATCGACCTGAATATATTTATAAATATAGATATGGTTATGCCTATGGTGCCTTTCACGGATTTTCAATGGTATCTTGTGGTTCTATTGCTCATAATCATACTTCAGCAATTTACATTGCCGGAGCAAGAGAACCTGGTTATGCAAGAGGAATGGGATGTATTCCTACAAATACCTTTAAAGATGCTCTAAAAGATTCTGAAAGGTATGTAGGTAAAAATCCAAGAATATTAGTTTTACCTGGTGTTTTTGTAAAACCCGGTTTTCATATATTTAGAAAATAAAGATATAAATTAAAATTAAGATGAGATGAAAGTAACGTTTACAATTATGGTTTGTTTGATCCAAAGGATTTGCACAATTAGTTCAAAAAATAACAAATTAAATCTATAGATATTTATTGTTAATGTAATTTATATCTTTGTGTACGGTTACTTAAAGAATAAAGGAAGGAGAGGTATGTCAAAAAAGATCTTGTCTTTAGATAATAAGAAAAGAATAAAAATTGGTTTAGTTGGAATGGGAACTATGGGTCAAATTATAGCATCTAAGTTGTTAGAAAATAAATATCAAGTAATTGGTTATGATCTTTTACCCAAGCTAAGAAAAAGGGCTTATGGAATAGGAGTAGAAATAGTAAACTCTGTGGGCGATATAGCTAAGAAAGCGAAAGTTATACTCTTGTCTTTACCCGGACCTGTACAAGTTAAAGAGGTAGTTTCTGAGAACAAAGGTCTTTTATCAACAGCACAAAAAGGACAGATAATTATTGATCTTAGTACGGTAGATCCACTTACTACACGGAGTATGGCAAGTATAGCTGAGAAAATTGGAGTAGGATATCTTGATTCCCCTATATTGGGAAGGCCTAAGTCGATTGGCCAGTGGGTATTACCTATAGGAGGTTCTATTGATTATTTTAAGTTATGTAGACCAATACTTCAAGCTTTTGCTAAACAGGTGGTATATGTGGGAGAATCAGGTGCTGGTAATGCATTAAAGTTAGTTAATCAATTAATGTTTTCTACTATAAATGCTATGACGGCTGAAATGATGATAGTGGCAAAAAAAACAGGACTTTCTCCAAAAATCGTTTTTGAGACTATTTCCAAAAGTGGGGCAGCTACGGTAAGCGGTCTTTTTTGTGAGGTAGCCAAAAAAATAGTTGAAAATAACTTTGATCCTATATTTTCAGTCGATCTTCTATGTAAAGATAATGGTCTAGCAGTGGAGATGGCCAAGAAGTCAGGGGCTCCCCCTATTATTTCCAGTAGTGTTCAGGTATTGAATGAAATTGCTCAGGCAAAAGGATTAGGTAATAAAGATACTGCTGCTTTAATTAAAGTATACAATGATCTTTTGTATAAATAGATATATAAATAGATATAAGAAAAATTATAAAAATAAATGATAAGTAATTTATTTTTTATATATAAAAATAGTAAGATTTAAAGTATTTTGAAGTATTATTTAATAATGAGTTAGTTATCTAGATGAAAGTAAAAAATATGAATATTTCAATTCCTTATGGTTTAAAAAAAATTAATTTTTATATAAAAAAAAATATAAATTTTGATGAACTTAATATTAATACTATAAACAGTATACCAGAATTTTCTATTGTAAAAAATGCTTTAAAAACTCCTACTGGTTCATTATCCCTTTCAGAATTTGTCCAAAAAGGTGATAAAATAGCTATAGTTGTAAGTGATTATACTAGGAATACAAGATCTGCATTTTACCTTCCTTTTATTATTTCAGAATTGAAGAAATTAGGGATAAGACTTAGCGATATTACAATAGTTATAGCATTAGGTTTACATAAACCAGCAACTAAGAGTGAAATTTCTAAAATAGTAGGTGAAAAATTATCAAAACTAATAAAAATTGAAAATCATAATCCAGATAGTAATTTAATTAAATTGGGTACAATTTCACTAAATAAAAATGTTGCTTGTTCATCAAAAATAATTATTACAGGAGCAGTAACTTTTCATCCTTTGGCAGGTTTTTCTGGAGGATTTAAAAGCTTACTTCCAGGAGTAGCATCTCGAGAAGATATTATAGCAAATCACATGCTTTATTTTAATGGGCTTATACCTAACCCCAAAGTAGGACCTGGATATATAAGAGGGAACCCAATACTTTATGATATGTTTAGATTAAGCAACGTACTTAAGAATGTTTATTGTTTTAACGTGGTTTTAGGCAAAAATCATAAAATTATATATGCTTCTTCAGGATCAATTCAAGAATCATGGCGTTCATGCGTAAAATTTATTAAAAAATATTTTATACTTAATATAGAAAAACCTTACAAATTTTTAATAGCTTCTGCCGGTGGTTTCCCTAATGATTTTTCATTTTATCAAAGCATGAAAGTATTAACAAATGCCTCTAGAGCGTGCATACCAGGAGGAACTATTCTTATATTATCAGAATGTAGCAGGGGTTGGGGAATACGACCTGAACTTTTAAAGCTTTTTTCTATGCCATTGGAAGAAATTGCTAAATATCTGAAGATGGAATTTAGTATAGATGGTTTATCTATATATATGGCTTCTAGAATTATAAAAAATTTCAATGTAATTTTTTATTCATCTTTGGATGCTGAAGAAGTAAAAAGAAATGGAATGATGCCAATGAATGATTCTGAAGACTTACAAAATCTAATTAATAATTACACATCGGATACTTTTGCTATTTTACCAGAAGCTACATTAATTTTACCAAAATCTTGTAAGGAGAAAAATAATAAAGCATGATGCAAAAATTTTATTTTCGTTCTTTTTCTGTTCTGGGAGTTGAGGTTGGTATTATTTCTAACCATCAGTTTATTTTAAATTATGATGAATATTTTCTAGATAAAGGGTCTCATTTACATTCATTGCTTTCAAATTTTAATCGATTAGAGAAAATACCATTTTCATTTAACCATGATATTTATTTATATTTAATAAACATAAAGGGATTTCCTTTAGAAATAGAAATAGGTTCACGTAATATTTATTGTAGTGGGGATATTTTAAGTTTTGAAAAAAAGACTTTGGATAAACGTAAAAGTATTTTTGGAAATATGGGGTTATTTTCAAAAATACTTTTACGCCATTTAGAAAAAAAAGGAATATTTACTGTTCACTCAACTGCGATGTATTCTCAAATAAAAAAAATCTTATATCTCGTATTAGGGGGAAGTGGCTCAGGGAAGAGTACAGTACTACTTGCTGGATTGGAAAAAGGATTAGAAGTTTTTGGGACAGAACTTGTACATTTTCAAATAAAAAATGAACAAATATTATTTTACAAAGGATCAATAATTATGAATTGTAGAAAAGAAAATCTAATTGAGGATTTTCCTGAATTAATAGATAAGTTTAATATTGAAAATTTGTGCAAAACAAAAATACAAGATATTTATTGTCCTGTTGATATGAGTAATCTACAGACAGAGAACAATATTTTCAAAAATCCAAAGATAGTTTTAATTTTTCCGCGGATTGAAAAATTTAGAAAAAAAGTTATTATTTCTAAGATGAATACTTCGGATATACAAGATTTAATCTTTGATAATTTATGTCAAAAAATATCACCTGCTTCATTACTTTACAATAAATATTTCGTGGCTTCTTTAGATAATAAAGAGGCACAAATGTATAGAATGAAAATAGCAAAAGAATTTTGTCAAAAAGCAGATATTCAAAGCGCTTGGGATATCTTGGCTTCACCACAAAATTGCTTAGATAAAATATTATAATTTGAAGTTACGATAAAAATAAGGAGGAGAAAAGAATGGATTTAATAGAAAAGCGAGCAATGGATGATGTATATCCTATGCCTATAGAAGGGAGAGAAGATCCCCCGAGACAGAAAGGGTTAACAATGGTAATTGATATGGGGTCTGATGTTTCTGCAACAGAGGGACTTATTAATTTTGCAGGAAGATATTTCGATATCTTTAAGATATCTTCCGGTAGTGCTGCTTTGTATCCCGAAAGAATTATTCGCAAAAAAATACAAATATTAAAAGAGAATAATATTGAAATAGAAGCTGGTGGGTCTCATTTCGAAGTCGCTATATGGAAAGGTAAATTTAAAGAATATATTAAAAAATTGATAAATATTAAGATTGATTATGTAGAAATTGCAGATGGTCACTTACCTTTAGAGCTTAGTAAACGTTTAGATTTAATTCATTTAGCTAAAGATATGGGAATAAAGGTTATTACTGAAGTGGGGAAAAAACAACCCAAAGAAAATATTAAGGCAGTTGGAATTATTGAACAGGTTAACAAAGATTTAGAAGCTGGTGCAGATTTAGTAATAATTGAGGGAAAAGCTAGTGGCAAAAATGTAGGGATTTTTAATTCTGATGGATCGATAATTGAATCAGAATTGGAGAAAATTATTCATGGTGTTATCGATGTGAATAAACTTATATGGGAAGCACCTTTAAGGGAACAACAGCAGATGCTAATTTTAAAATTTGGTCCAAATGTTAATTTGGGTAATATATTACCTGAGGAAGTTTATCCTTTAGAACTTTTGCGAAATGGCTTAATGCTTATGCCTTTAATTAATGCCTATAATCAAGATATGGGGAGGATATAGTAAATTGAAAAAGCTTAATTCCAGAGAATTAGCAAAAAAAGCAAATGAATTACGTTTGATTTCACTAGAAATGATAGATAAAGCTAGTGGTGGGCATATAGGTGGTTCTCTTTCTGCTATGGATATTATAACAGCTTTATATTTCAATATCCTTAATATAGATCCAAAAAATCCGAAGAAAAAAAATAGGGATCGTTTTATTCTATCAGCTGGACATAAAGCTGCTGGCTATATTCCAGTACTAGCTGAAAGGGGTTTTTTTAGTAAAAAATTGTTAGCTACTTTTAATAAATTGGATAGCCCTTTTGGAATGCATCCAGATATGAATAAAATTCCTGGATGTGAAATGAGTACAGGAAGCCTTGGTCATGGTCTTGCTGTAGGCCTCGGTATGGCACTTGCCCTTAGAATGGATAACTATAATTCTAGGGTTTTTGTATTGATGGGGGACGGAGAAATTGAGGAGGGCACTGTTTGGGAAGCTGCTATGGGTGCAGCACATTATTCAACAGATAATTTAATTGCAATAGTTGATTATAACAAGTGTTCCATGGATGGACCTATTAATCAGGTGCTTAATATTGAACCAATTGAAGAAAAATGGCGTTCTTTTGGATGGGAAATACGGCGTATTAATGGGCACAATATGGATGAAATTTTAACAGCTTTAAGTAATTTACCTAAGGAAAAAGGGAAACCAACTGTCATTATCGCAGATACGATTAAAGGTAAGGGTGTTCCGAGCATTGAAGGAGATTACCATTGGCATTATGGTCTCTTAAGCGATGAGCAGCTTTTAGATGCTAGAAGAAAATTAGTAGGAGGGGAGTAATATGGGAAAATCAACTACCAGTATGAAAGATTTTGAAGATATTTCGTTAAGAGATGCATTTGGCAAAGCTTTAGTATTAATGGGCGAAAAAGTTCCAGAACTCGTTCTGTTAGGGGCAGATTCCCTTGGTTCCACACGTGGTGCAGCATTTGCAAAAAGATTTCCACAAAGAACATTTAATTTTGGAATAGCAGAACAGGAAATGGTAGCTGCAGCAGCAGGATTTGCTACATGTGGAAAAATACCAATTGTGACAGCATATGGATTTTTGATTTCAATGCGTGCTTGTGAGCAGGTTAGAACAGATATCTGTTATCCTAATTTAAATGTAAAATTAATGGCTACCCATACTGGTCTTTCAATGGCAACTGGAGGCACTACTCATCACTGTACTGAAGATATCGCTATTATGAGGAGTTTTGCAAATTTAACTATTGTGGCTCCGTCGGATGCAGTTGAAACGGCAAAAGCTGTTAAATCTGTAATTTATTATCCAGGGCCAGTATATTTGCGTATGGGAAGAGGCGAGATTCCTAAAATCTATTCGAGAGATTATAAATTTGAGATTGGAAAATCCATTCTTCTTCGTGAGGGTAATGATATTACTATTATGGCTTTTGGAATTATGTTAATTGAAGCATTAAAAGCCGCAGAGATTTTAGCAAAAGAAAATATCCAAGCTCGAGTTATTAATATGCATACCATTAAACCAATCGATAAAGATGCTATTATAAATGCTGCTTCTGAAACTGGAGCAATTGTTACAGCAGAGGAACATACAATTTATGGAGGATTGGGCGAAGCGGTAGCAGGAGTAACCTCGGCTTTTTACTCTGTTCCATTAATTCGGATAGGAATCCAAGATACTTTTTGTGGCATTGGACCAGAAGATGGACTTAGAAAAAAACTTGGGCTTACAGCACAAAATATTGTTAAAGCCTCAAAAAAAGCGATTTTAATGAAAAATAAGGAGATAATTTGATGAAAAATGGATATTGGTATAAATTCCTTAGGGTAGATTTGAATAAAGGAACTATTAAAGAGGAAAATTTTAGCGAGAATCTTGCCAAAAAGTATATCGGTGGAGCTGGCATGGCTGCTTGGTATTTAAAAAGAGAAGTACCGCCTGATGTTAATGCACTTGATCCTGAAAATAGGCTCATATTTACAACTGGCCCTTTTCAAGCAACAAAAATACCAGGTGCTGCAAAATTTTCCATAGTTTCTCGGTCTCCTTTAACTGGAATTTTTGCTGATTCTGCTGCTGGAGCTAGGTGGGGAATTTCTTTTAAAAAGTGTGGATATGATATGGTAATTATTCAGGGTAAAAGCAGATATCCAGTATACTTATATGTTAAAGACAATCAAGCCATCTTGTATGATGCGTCAGATTTATGGGGGAAAGATTCACGTGAAGCAGATTCTATTCTTTCAGACATTTATCCTGGAGCTAGTATTGCTACAATAGGTCCTGCAGGGGAGAATTGCATTGCTATAGCAAATATCCAAGTGGATAATTTTTCTTCTGCTGGAAGATGTGGACTTGGTGCAGTAATGGGAGCGAAAAAATTGAAAGCAGTGATTGTCAATGGGAGTCTTGCAACACGTGTTTACGATGATGATTATTTAGCAGAATTAGAAAATCAATTTCGAAAAAGAGCAGCAAAGACTGCAATAGGATTAAGAAAGGAAGGAACTATTTCAGGTATCGTACCGGGGGAAAAGAATGGAAATCTTCCTTTAAAAAATTTTAGTATGGTAGGTTGGGAAAAAGAAGCAAAAAAGATAGGAATTCCCGGATATGCAAAAATATTAAAACCAAAACCTCATGCGTGTATTTATTGTCCCATTGCTTGCCATAGATCATTAAATGTTACTTTTTCTGACGGTTTTGCCTATAAGGGATCTGGCCCTGAATACGAGACCTTAGCTATGTTAGGGGCAAATTGTTTAATTGATGATTTAGAAATGTTAGTTAAGATTAATGATTATTGTAATCGTATGGGCATAGATACTATATCTGCAGGAAGTCTTGCTGCTTTTGCTATGGAAGCATTAGAAAGAGGACATTGTGGAAATTATAAACCTGATTATTCTTTTGGGTGGGGAAATGGAAGAGGATTAATGAAATTTTTAGAAGAATTAGTTCATAATACTGGATTTGGCGGGCTATTTTCTGAAGGAATCAAGAAAGTTTCTCAAATCTTTGGCGATCAAACTATGAATTACGCCTGTCATGTAAAGGGATTAGATATTCCTGCTCAAGACCCTAGAGTCTACTATAATTTATCGATCAATTATGCTACAGGTAATAGAGGAGCTTGCCATATGCGAGCGTATTCACAAATAGCAACTATGGGTGCACTTTTACCAGAAGTGGGTATATCAGTGGCTCCTAAACCAAATACTTTAGAAGGGGCTTCTCATGTAGTAAAAATTTATCAAGATTTTACTGCTGTTTATAATTCGTGCGTTCTCTGTCAATTTATGATTTGGGGTGGAATAGGTTTAAGCGACATGGTTAAAATATTAAATGCTATAACTGGCTGGAATATGAGTATAAAAGAGTTTATGGAATGTGGAGAAAGGATATTTAATTTTCAGAGGTTATTAAATATTGCATATGGTATTTCCGGTAAAGATGATACCCTGCCACAAAGGATATTTGAACCCTCTACTTCCGGTCCAAGGGCATATCAGACTCCCCGGGAGGGTTTTGAAGAAGTTCTTAAGGAATATTATAAAGAAAGAGGTTGGGATGAAAAAGGAATACCCTACAGGGAAAGACTAGCATCCCTGAAGATAGAGTTATGAAAGGAGTAGGATTATGAAGCTCGGTATTCACCTTTCTTTATGGGCAAAAAAGTTTACTGATCCTTTTATCAATGATATTGGACGAGCAGCTCAACTTGGTTTTGATTCTGTAGAAATACCTTTAATGAACCCTGTAGAGATACTTGTTGAAAGGGTTATAGAGGAGTTAGAAAGAAATAATCTGGAAGTCTACTGCGGAACCGGGTTAGGTCTTAATACAGATATCTCTTCTCCTGAACAGACTATAAGAGAGAATGGTCTAAGCCATATACTAGCCTGTCTTGATGTAGCCCATCGGTTAGGGAGCCATTCTCTAGATGGTGTTATCCACTCAGCTTGGGGTAAGAAGGACCGTGTTGGCTTAATGGATAGAAAGAGGTCTGCTGAGGTTTTAAAAGAAGCTGCAAATAAAGCAGGGGAATTAGATATGGAATTAGCACTTGAGTGTATCAATAGATATGAAAGCTCCTTTCTAAATACTGTTGAACAGGGGTTGGAGCTCCTAGAATTAATTGACATGCCTAATGTAGGTCTTCACCTTGACACCTACCATATGAATATTGAGGAGAAATCTATCCCAGCTGCTCTGGTAAAGTGTGGAAGCAAATTATATCATCTACACCTTAGTGAAAATAACCGTGGATATCCCGGTAGTGGTTCGATTAACTGGAGGGAGATATTTGAGACTTTGAAAGTAATCAACTATAAAAAAGGGCTGGTGATAGAGAGTTACGTAGTACCAGAAACACTTGCCGGAGATAATGTTTGTATCTGGAGGCAGATAGAAAAGGATACCGAAGATAGTTTGAGAGAGAGCGTTAACTATATAAAACAGAGTTTTTCTAACTAATTTTTACTTCATGAAAAACCGGAGTAATTAATAGATAAATTTTTTAAAGGAAGTGGAATAATTGAAAAAACTTAAAATTGGGGTGGTAGGTTTAGCCTATCCGACCTTTAACTATCAGCTGGGTCAAGAACTATATGAAAAAGCAGTTAAACTACTTGAAAAAGACTATATTGATTATATTGATTATTACATAGAACGAGAACTTATTTTAGGTAATAATTGTGACGAAACCCTTAACAGATTAAATAAAGGGAAGATTGATTTATTGATTGTCATTAATGCTACTTTTTCCTATGGAGGACATATAATTAAACTGGTTAAAGAACTTCCGGACATACCGGTAATACAGTGGGCTTTTCCGGAACCAAATGATAAAAGTGACAGGTTACAGCTTAATTCATTTTGTGGCGCAAATGTAAATACGAGTTTTTTAAAAAGGCTAGGTGTCAAATATAAGTTTATTTATGGAAGGCCAGAGGAAAAAGCACTACAGAGAGAGTTGAAGAGTTTTATTAAAGCAGTCTGGCTTCGTAAACAAATGAATAATACAAAGCTATGTTTGGTAGGAAATCGAGTTCCTGGGTTTTATTTGTCCAATCTCAATGAACTATTACTGAGAAAAGAAATAGGATCTGAGCTAATTCATTTATCTTTATCAACTCTCTTTAAAGGGGCAGAAAGTCAAGTTGGACAGAAAATTGAAAGGGAAATGGTCCGCATGAAAGAAGAGGTCACTGTTATTACAACTACCGATGAAATGCTGGAGAAAGCCGTTAGGATATACCTCTATCTTAAGAAACTTAAAGAAGAAAAATCAATAGATGGTTTTTCTATAAAATGCTGGCCGGAATTACAGGCAGAGTATAACTTCGCTATTTGTGCTGTAGTTTCAAAGTTAAATGCTGAAAATGTAGTTACATCCTGTGAAGGGGATGTACCTGGGCTGGTAACCATGTTACTTCTGAATAAACTGACAAATAGATCTATTGCCTTCCTTGATCTAGTAAATGCCGATAGGAAGGTAAATGTCCTGGAAGCTTGGCATTGCGGGGGCGTTGCCTATAATCTTGCTGATAATCATTGTTCTACATCATATTGTGAACATCCAACAATCCGGCATGAAGTAGGAGTAGCAGTGGATTTTCCGATAAAATCCGGTCCGGTAACAATAGCTAAGTTAAGCGAATATAAAGGTGAATTCCGGTTGTTTTTCATAGAAGGAAACGCAGAGAAAGTACATCTAAATTATGCTGGTAATACCATCAGAGTGAAATTGAAAACCGATGTTAGGGAAGTAATGAATATCATAGCTTATGAAGGAATAGAACACCATTTTGCCCTAGTTCACGACCATATAGGAGATGTACTAAAAACTTATGCCTGTCTCTGTGGATTTAAAATCATTACAATTTAGGATGCAATTTTATTACAGGAAAGTGTTCCCCATGTTAAGCGAGGAAATAAATGAAATTTTTAGATTTGGTGAAAACCCGGCAAAGTATAAGAAAATATTTGGACACACCTGTTGAGAGAGAGAAGATTGAGCGCTGTCTGGAGGCGGCGCGGCTTGCACCTTCTGCCAGCAAT
>Ga0136651_10001781_pt1 | contig 11856 bp, 11 predicted proteins | sample Mar14236cmmetaG_FD_94867 | JGI IMG/M metagenome (GOLD analysis project Ga0136651, IMG submission 94867) | Marine hydrothermal vent microbial communities from Guaymas Basin, Gulf of California to study Microbial Dark Matter (Phase II) - Marker... ...
AATTGTTACTGGCCACATCCACGGCAACTTCATCAGTGTCCGTGCGCCATACTTTGCCTGCTCCAAGTTTTGCGGCCGCAACCATAAGGATGCCGGAACCTGTTCCCACATCCAGAAAAAAATCCCCCGGTTTCAGATATTTTTCAATCATTGAGATGCACATACGACTTGTGGGATGGATTCCGGTACCAAATGCCATGCCCGGATCAATCTCAAGGATGATTTCATTATGATTCCCGGAATATTCCCTCCATGTGGGTTTTATTACGATAGTGTCGGTGATTTTCTCCGGCCGGAAATGATCTTTCCATTGATGTGCCCAGTCTGATTCATGAACATCAGAACAAACAATGTTACATATTATCCCGTTTTTCTTTTCGAGCCTCGCCAGATTTTTTTCAATTATTTTAAGCTGTTTTTCGGACTGATTATCATGGAGCAGGTAGCCGATAACCGAATAATAGTCGGGTGTTATGGCATCTTTTCCCCAATCTTCCGGATGTTCCATATCTGGCTCTTCCACAACCAGACCCGTTATTCCCTGTTCATAAAAAATATTGGCAATAAGATCTGTGGCCAATTGTTTATCTTCGAAATCAAAGATCACCTTTGTTTTTATCCATTTCATGACTTTTTTAACGATTTTTTCTATCTTACTTAGTTGCTTGATTATGAATTTTGTGTTTTTTGTGGCAAAAAAAGTTTGATAACACCCCGAAGAACATGAAGGTTATATCCTGATTTTTGCATGAAAATTAATCAGATTTTTTAAACGGCTTAATTGGAGGGGGTTTAGACAAAATCACATAATCCTAGTTTTTACCCAAATATTAAATCTGATGATGATCTTTTTTATTCATTAATTTTCACCCAAAGGGCGAGCCGGAGGTTTCCATATGCTGTGTTATTAAGGGTTGGCAATAGTTCTCTATGACTTCACCCTTAAATGCCTTGCATATGAAAGCCTCCGACTCGTGCGAAATTCAGTTATATATTTTATTCTTCTTTTGCTTCGTGGTCTTCATGTTAAAAATAAAATCCATCTTTTTTGGTTCCGGCTTATCCGGGTTAGGGGAAAAATGATATTAATTCTGTTACGATTTGAAAGGTTCATCTGAGATATTTTATAAAAACATTCTCCAACGTTTCACCGTCCTCAATTATTGAATGAATCGAATCCTTGACGAGGATTTTTCCGTTGTTCATTATTGCCAGCGTCTGTCATATCTTTTCCACTTCCGAAAGGAGATGGAAATTCAAGAATACGGCAACACCGTTGTCGCGCAGGCGCTCAAGAATTTTTCTCACATCCCGGACACCGATCGGATCGAGGTCTGTCACCGGTTCATCGAGGATCAACAATTTGGGCTGTCCGAGTAAAGCTGCTGCGAGGCCGATTCGCTGTTTCATGCTCTTGGAATAAGCGGTCGATTTTTCTTTTTCCCTGCCTTTCATGCAAACCACTTCTAAAAGCCGGTCCACTTCCATTAGCGCATCTTTTCCGGCCAATCCAATCAAAGAAGCGTGCCGCCGCAGATATTCAAGCCCGGAAAGATGCGAGGGAATCATGTGATGTTCGGCCAGATATCCGACCCGTTTGCGCGCTTCGGGGTTGGAAACGGGAATTCCGTTGATCGTGATGCTGCCCGAAGTCGGTTTGATAAAGTCGATGAGCATGCGGACAATCGTTGTTTTGCCGGCACCGTTCGGACCGAGCAAAGCGAAATATTCGCCCTTCCCGATGCGATACGTTATGTTATCGACCGCCGTAAATGTACCGAATTTTTTGATGACGGAATCAAATGCAATCACATTAAAGGCCCTTTAGCACGAGGAGTGTAAATCAAGACTATTGTATGCTAAGATTGTCATGGCTATTTGGTTTCGGAGCCACGGTTTGTCAATATGCAATGAAACCGTACACATTTTTTTATTAACGCTTTTTCTTTTCCTGCTTTTCCTTGCGTTTTTCTTTACCGCTTTTTGCCGGCTTCTTTTTCACATCCTTTTTGGTGTCTCTTGTCTTTCCCATTTCTTTCCTCCCGAATAAAGCATTGACATATCAGCCCGGAAATGTGCCACTCTTATATCTTATTGTAAATTTACACTTTATGCTTGACAAAAAGAATATACGATATCCAGCAGATTTTCCACTGGTCCGGTATTTATTGAACGTCTCGACAAGCTCCATATTCCATTTTTTGTTACCGTTCAGCAGATTTTTCAACCCTTCAAGAAGATCTCTCCGGTCTCCAATAACTGACAATTAAGATGCAAGCGTGACATTCTGTTTATCGCTTAATAACTAATACCGGCTTTTTGCATTTTCTTATGACCTTTTCCGCCACAGAACCGAGGAGCATTGCTTCAACATTACTTTTTCCATGAGAACCGATGACTATTATCGATATGTCTTCTTCTTGCTCAGTTATTAATATTTCCTTTAGAGGAACTCCGAATTCTATCCTAGTTGTGACTTTAAAACCATAATCTTCCAGTTTGTCTTCAATTTCGCCCAATTCTCGCATGGCTTCATTTTTTAGCTTCTGCTCCAGGCTTCCGTCAACGTGATATTCATCCAAAAAATAGAGATAATTGAATTGGAAATTCCTTTCATCAATTAGATGAAGCACTAAAATCTCTTCTACTCCACTTTTTTTTTAATTGCTTTAAGTAGGCCATTGCGCGTTTTGATACGTCTGAAAAGTCTGTTGGATATAGGATTTTTCTAAACACACTTCCAGCGTTGTCAAGGGCTTTCGGTAAATTACTACAGCTGCACCCTTGACGCCTTGGATCTGCAGCACCCTCGAATTTTGTAACGTTAGGGTTCATTTTAATCAAGGATCGAGGTTTTACCCCGGCCCTTCCGTATATTAGCGTTATCATCAAATATTATTTACTTTTTAGAAATTCAATTGCTTTATTTTTGTTATCGATTGAAAAGCTTTTCATATCAATCTTTTTAAGTTTAAGTAATTTGCTTTCAAGATCGACAATCTTGTGCAACCATTTTTTCTGTGTTACTACTGCTATCCTGGTGATATTTGATATGCCAACATCAAAAAAGAACTTAATTTCATCAACTATTGCATCAAACTCAACACCTCCAAAGCTCTCAATTTCTTGATATATAAAAACCTCCCCGTAATTTTCTATTTTCTCCTTAAGTGCTGAAAGAATTAACGTCATCTCATCTTCTGTGATCTTTCCTCCCAAACGATAGGCAACGGCCTTCTCATTTCCAATATCTATTAATTCTAACATGTTATTTACCTCCGGATGAATGATTTAAGCATAACCAATTGAGCTGCTTGCCATACATGAAACATATTCTTACGAATGCAGGAATCTAAGTTTGATCCCAAGCCCTTACCTGGCCAAAACGTTCATAAAGCACACCAAATGTTTTTGCCACCTCTTAACTTTCTCTTCTTCATCCATATTGTCTAAAAAGTTCAGCTTAGCATCTATTTTCATATCTTGCATCTCGGTAAAGATACAGTCTTTTCAGGTATAAACTTATGTATGTCCCAGAGAGACATCAGGTATTCAAAAGGAGGATAACAAGAAAGACAGGGCCAAATTAATGGCCTTGTCTTCGTTTTTTAAGCGTATAGCTTTGATTGGGTATTTATTTAATCTGTTCCTAATGGAATTATACCTGTCTTAACTTCTTTAATTTCTGCAATATCTTTCAACAGAGCATTGATTTGAGCGGATATCTTTTTTTCTAAAGACAAGTCCGATTCAACGCTTACATAGATAGCTGCATCTTTGCATTTAACAATAGCTTTAGGAAAGTTATGTACTATAGCTGAATAAGCTTTGGCAGCTAACAACCTGTCTTTTAAAATCATGCGAGATTCAGGAGTTGTCTGAAAACAAGGTCGCTTTGCGATATCAAACAAAATCTCAACCGCATCATTCACCTTTAAATTATCAATTTTTAAGATAACATCATAAAGCTTTGGATTTTGAGTATCGATTCCATAAAGACTTATGCCCCATTTTCGCCTTTCTTCATCGTCTTTTATCAAGAGGTAACGTGCCTCTTCTTCGCCAATGTTCCCGCGTTTCATTTCCTCCTTTATTCTATCCTCTATATTTGCCTTGATTCTCACTTTTAAAACGTTTGGGATTCCTCTGGCAAAATAATGCCCCGCCAGTCCATGGTAGATTACGTTGTCTTTTTGAATATGCTCTAAAAATACTTCGTGAATAAAAGCGGAAAACTTTTCTTTTCCATATTTAAAACGATCAAAAAAAGAAGGGGCATCATGGAGCGCCCGGATAAGCTTTGTTTCTTTTACATTGAATTGCTCCGAAGCTTTCAAGAGAATCTCTCTTGAAATGCAGTTATAACCTAATTTTTGAGCAAGTTTTTCAGCAATCTCTTTCCCATTACTATATGAACCTCTGGAAATTGTAACTATACCCATATAGACCTCCCCTTTATAGTCAAAAATATTCCTTTGAAAATTGTTAAGTCAATCACCCTTAAGAAATTAATTCCATAATTTCCGCATGAAAATTTATATAACCATTAAATAATACTAAATAAATTATATATTTTTCCCGTTTTGTTTACGATCAAATATTACAATAACAATGGCTTGTATATATTGCAATATAATTATTTTTTCATCCCAACCCTATAAGTTATAGGTTCAGATTCATTTCATCACGAGTCGCAACCGTGTTTGGAAATATCTTTTTTGCATGCACCTCCGCAACTTTTCTGGCCTCTATCGTCGGATACCGCTGTGCGTCAAAATGAACTAAAGCGAGTTTCTTGGCTCCGACTTGATCAAAATACAGATCGTGTTGCCGGTAGACGAATCATACCATCCGTTCGTTCCTAAAAATATAACATCCATATCAAATCTCCATCCTTATTTTCTTTTTTAACCGTTAACCTTACTGAATTCTTAAGCAAATTAAACTTATCCTCGCTTTACCCCTTTCATCTGCAAAATGTATTTCTTCGGTATCAGTAAAGATTAGCCTGCTCCTGCCAGACGACTCGGTGAGAATTGCTGATCATAGGATTTGAGGCTTTTACTTTCTTTTGCCAAATGTTTCGGATTGGACTCCCGGCGGGTTGAGCGTTTCAAATTTTAAAAATAAAAATCAAATAATTCCCTGAATCTTACACGAGCCGGAGGCTTTCATATGCAAGGCATTTAAGGGTGAAGTCATAGTATACTATTACAAACCCTTAATAACGCAGCAGATGGAAGCCTCCGGCTCGCCCTTCGGGTGAAAATTTATGAATAAAAAAGGTTATCATCAAATTCAACATCTGGGTAAAAACTATGATTCTGTGATTTTGTCTAAACTCGCTTCAATTAAGTCGTTTAAAAAAATCTCATTAATTTTCATGCAAGATTCAGGAATTCATTAAAAGTAAAATATATTTTTTCCTCCTTAAAAATTTGAAACGCTCAGTTTAGGCCAAAATAAGATTTACTTGACTTGACAGTGATCATTATACAATATCTGTAATAAGATTGGATTTTTTACGTAGGATTAGACAAAGAATTCTTATCATGATAGAGCGGTACTCTCAATATCAGGCTGACCTTGCTGTAACAGAACGTAATATGCTGTGCCCGGAAGATTGCGATGCACCCGGCTGCCAACTTTCTGAGGTTATTGTCGAGGTAAGCCTATTTGATTTGATCAGACTTAGTCTTGCGCTAAATACTCCTGTTTCCAGCCTTTTTTTAAATCACTGCCACTTCGGGTTCCAGAAATATGAACTCAATCCCCGCTATCTGAGATTATTGATAAAGCTGGAAAAGCCGTGCCATTTTCTTCAGAAATCTCGCTGTAAAGTTCAAGGTTCCAAGCCTCTTAACTGCGTCCTTTTTCCGGAATACCATCAGATAATAGATCTTATACCTGAGCTTGCCAAACGTCCGGTCTTCAATAGGTTCCCATGCTTAAAGAGCGAAATTGCCGTTTCGAACGAAAGAAGCAAAGCTTTAAAAAAACTCAAAAAAATGAACAATAGGGAAGAAGCCCTTTCCTGCTATTTTCTTCTAGGAATTCCTTCCTTCATTATCGACTCCAAGCCGGTGGCCGAACAGTTAAAAAGATCTATCCTGAAAAGCAAATCATTTACCGTACGGGATTACGACAGACTGCTAAAGGAAGAGCTAAAAACAACCGGCCTTTTCGACGGAATCATGGATAAAGTTGCTCTATTGGACACGCGCCAGCAGATGGAGAGTTTTTTTAGTCAACTTGAAGACAAAGCCTTGATAAGATCGCTTCTGGAAAAAATGGCAAAGCCGGAGATTGTTTTCAAACTTGATGGAAATCGTTTAAAGCCGATGAAAAGACACCTGCAACGGCCGGAAATAATTTTCATGTAAACAAAAAAAGGGGTCAAGTCTACTTTTGGCCCTTAGCAACATCCCCTGTATCTTCCATATCTGTTAACTGATTTTTCTGTCATATCTTTTAAGCCTTGAAGCTCTTCGTATTATGCAGGTCCCTGTGTTGTATGCTTTTTTCCCTGCCATGGGTCAATAGTAGACCCTATGTATTGGTGTTTGCCAGGTCCTCCCTTGACACACAATGCCATTTTCACTAAACTCCAGCTCGCAGAAGGGGATTCTTACCACTAAAGAACTCTTTTCTTAAAAGATTGACCGCAATCAGGGTTATTGACAGACAAATGAAAAAATTTTCTCCCTTCCATATGTTGACTGTAGTACTGCTCATAACTGGAACGACTGTTGGAGCTGGAATGTTGGGACTTCCCATAAAAACTGGTTTAGCAGGCCTGCTTCCTTCATTACTCGGCATGATCATTGTCTGGGGACTGATGTTAGGCACAGCATGGATACTTGCAAGCAGAATTATTGAATCTGACCATAGGACATCTGATCTTCCCACGCTTTTTCAGCAGGAACTGGGGACTCCGGGCAAGTGGTTAAGCATTATAGGATACCTGACTATTTTCTATGGGTTATTAGTCGCCTATCTCAGCGGCGCTTCCTCGATACTCGTCAATTTGATTCAACCTCCTTTGGCAAGACAAGCCTGGATAATAATCTTTTTCATATTGGCCACCGGCATAATCATGTTCGGTTTAGACTTGGTACGTAAGGGAAATGCAGCAATAATGACGGTATTGGGTATCTCTTTTGTGTTCCTACTGATCAAGACCGGACAAAATTTGAACCCGCGACATCTTTCTTACACGGATTGGCATTTTATCCCTTCCGCTTTACCGATTATTGTATGCGCTTTTGCCTTTCACGCTATCATCCCGACAGTGTGCCGAAGTTTGAAATGGCAGCCTCAAGCATGCTGGCATGCATTGTTAATCGGGACGCTTTTAGCACTTGTTCTAAATGCCTTGTGGATGTTGGTAGTAATCGGCGTTCTGCCCTTAGCCGGTCAGGGTCAAGAAAATATATTGGCAGCTTTCCATGAGAATCTCCCAGCAACAGTGCCTTTATCTATGGCCCTACATTCTAAAGTAATTACCACTGCCGGAATGTTTTTCTCTCTTGCCGCCATCATTACTTCCTATTTCGGGGTAGGAATTGCTTTTATGGGCTTCTTTAGGGATCTGATTTATTCCTATGGCAAAAAAAGCAATCGATTCAAAGAAGCGCTACTTACATTCGGTCTGCCATTTTTTGTAGCCCTGGTATATCCCAACCTTTTTCTAAAAGCACTAGACTTGGTGGGTGGTATTGGTCTTTTACTTGTATTCGGGTGTCTACCAGTTCTTATGGTTATCAAGTCCAAAAGAAAACCAGCCGGTTGGCAGAGGTTTGGAGGGTATGCGATGTTGTTCCTGTTCGGACTTTTAATAATCTTAGAACTGTCCCAGGAATTGGGATGGCTCCAAATACATCCTAATGCCGAATACTGGCACTTGGGTTGAAATCATAGTGAGATATTATGAGGATAAAGCAGTTAGCCGATAAACCAGAAGACGGCTAAAAGGCTCGCGCAACTCACCATAGTTCCGCCAAGCAACAGTGCCGAGGCCAATGAAGCGTCTCCACCATAACGTCTCAGAAAGACCGCTCCAAGAACAGCGGGAGGCATTGCAGCTAAGAGAACTAAAACTTCTTTCCAAAGTTCGGGAAAACCAAATAGGGTTGAAAGAGAACCGGCAATCAGAGGTTTAATTATTAATTTTAGGAGAACTACAATTGTCAAAGCCACCAGCATCTCACGTAAATGGGGCAACTTGAACATCAGGCCAACTGATAAAATAGCAATTGGCGTCAGAGCCGAAGCTAACACATTGCATACCTTAAATATCGGAGCCATAAACTCATTGTTTTGACCGGGTAGTCGAAAGTATCCCCAGAGAAGCCCGACGAGCAATGCAAAAAATACAGGGGATTTGAAAAAACCAAGGGCCGATTTCCACTGTGATTTCATATCTAATTTTTCCGAACCAAAATAGGCGGCCAGGATAGGACCTAAAATGAATATAGGATAGCCAACGCCGATTTCAGAAATCAGAACTGCTTCGCTTAAAGCTTCCGGGACGTCCGGAAACATTTGCATTATGATCGCATAACCCAGAAATGTTGAGGAACCGAATGCCGAGCAGAAAACAATGGCCCCTTGTTGTGCTTTGTTGAACTTCAGTAATACACTTATAAACCAGGCCAGAGCAATACAGGCAAGTTCAAGGCCCAACATGACCAGGGCCGGTTCTATTTGATCTAACCGGATGGTTTGTCGTGCCAGACTGACGAAAATTATGGCCGGTAAACACAAATCGGTAACGATGCGGGCAAGGGTCAGGGAATGGTCTTCTGTTAATGTTCCTTTCTGTCTTAAATAGAGGGCCAATGAATAAAGAATTACAATGACGAGAATTGAATTTATAAGGCTATGAAAAACATCCATAATTATCACTTTTTTTTTGCTTGGCTTGAATAGGTTCAGTTGACCCTAACGTTGCATAAACAACATGGCTAAAAGGGGATCAACTATTCGAATTTCAGCAAAAATCATAAAAATGCTCCCCTTTTTGATTTTGAACCCTTGGTGAATTCAAAGGATGGGGTCTATTTGATGCCATGTTGTTTGCCCTGCGGGAAAGCCGGAGGATTCCAGATCCGGAGTTGCCAAGGGTTCGCAGTAGATTTGCTACGGCTTTATCCTTGGCGCCTTGGCTCTGAAGCCCTCCGACTTTTGCAACGTTAGGGTTGCTAAGAATTACCTTTCTATCAGAGCCTTTTGCCGTGCCCTGGCAAATCCTGGTATGGCACTCTCAATTGTCTTTTTCCCAACACAATAGGCAATCCTGAAATACCCAGGAGAGCCAAAACCGGTACCGGGTACGACCAAGATATTTTCTTCATGAAGCGAGCGAACAAAAGATACCTCATCAGCAATCGGGCTCTTCGGGAAGAGATAAAAAGCTCCCCGGGGTTTTAGCAATTCATAACCGGCATCGGCCAGTCCCTGGTAAAAAAGATCTCTTCGGGCTTTATACTTCCGTAGATTCACGCAATTTCCCTGCAGATTGGTGACCACTCGTTGCATCAAAGCGGGTGCATTGACGAAGCCGAGAATCCGGTTTGCCAAGACAAAACCACTCATCAAAGTCCTCACCTCCTCTGCTTCCGGATGAGCTACCAGATAGCCGATACGCTCGCCCGGCAAGGAAACGTCTTTGGAATAGGAAGTAGCTACAATGCTATTGGGGTAGGCCTCAAAAATACTTGGCACCTTGAATCCATCGTAAACAATTTTCCGATAGGGCTCATCTGAGACCAGATATAGTGTTCTTCCCATTTTTTTGCTATTAGCAGCCAACACGTCGCCGAGTTGTTCTAAAGATGTGTGCTCATAGACCTGTCCCGATGGATTATTGGGAGAATTGATCAAAACCACCTTAGTTTTGGGGTTAATTGCTTTTTCAATGGCCGATGGATCGAGCGTGAAATCCTCCCTCGTTGAAACAACTCGTAGTTGACCGCCGTGATTATCCGTATAAAAGCCATATTCCACAAAGTATGGAGCTGAAACGATTACCTCGTCACCCGGATCGAGAAGGGTTTTAAAAATGCAATTCAGAGCCCCAGCAGCTCCACAGGTCATGACAACGTGCTCGCTCTCAACCTTTACTCCCTGCTCCCGACTAACGTAGTCGGCTACCGCAGTGCGAGTTTCTCCATAGCCAGCATTGGGCATATAGCCGTGGGTTCCGGTGGACGACTCGGCAACGATCGAACTAAGAACCTGCCGAAACTTTTCCGGCGGCTCCAAGTCTGGATTTCCTAAGCTGAAATCGTAAACATTATCAGCGCCGTGAATAGCCTTGAGACGGACTCCTTCCTCAAACATTTTACGGATCCACGATGAGCGTTCCATGGCATCTTGTATTTTTTTAGCAACGGCCATGTCAGTGCCTCCTCTTATAAAAACTGTGCCGCAAATATATCGAAAGCAGCAAGTTCCTTCAAGATCATTTTCTGAAATTTAAATTACTTTGCGCCAATTCAAATAATAGATGCGGGTCTTATTGTCAACTCGGTATTTTTCTACAAATAGCCAAAACATCGAGGCGTTTGGACGCAGGTTACCTATTTATCCGCATGAAAATTTTTTTCTAAAAGTAGGCTCCGGCAGCAAAACAGAGAGCATAGGGCAAAATGTTTTGCATATATAGAACAAATTCTGCTCCGAACACCCCTGCAATGGGTTCAACAACACCGGATTCCTGTCCCATAAAAAAACTCTTGGCCCGATTCATTCCTTACCCACGATGTGGTCTAAGGTTGCAGCGTGCTCCTTTTCAGGATCAATTTTATAGAAATCCTTGATTCCACCGTGGACACCGTAAAAGAACGGTTCACCAAAACCTTCGATTTCGGCCTTCCGGGTCGGCCCATGCTCTCTGGTAATAGTAATACCTTAATCTTGCACGAGTCGGGGGCTTTCATATGGAAGGCACTTAAGGGCGAAGTCATAGTGTACTATTACGAACCCTTAATAACGCAGCAGATGGAAGCCTCCGGCTCGCCCTTTGGGTGAAAATTAATGAACAAAAAAGGTTAGCATCAAATTCAACATCTGGGTAAAACGTATGATTCTATGCTATTGTTTGAACCCGCTTTAACTCAGTCTTTACAAACTCTCATTAATTTTCATGCAAAATTCAGGTAATATGTGACCTGTGAATCACTTTTCCCATAGCAGCCTCTTTTTCGTAAAAATTACTGAAAATTAATATTTCAAATTATCCTTCTGTTAAATTGTATTTTGTCAAAGGTGAGGATTTATGACGTTTAATTCGAAAACTATTTAACTGTTACCTAACCCTTTTATTTTAAGTTCATACGGGTGCAACTGGCTTTATTACTTAATGAGCAAAAGTCGAGGATGCCCCCCCGGTAGAATAGAAAAAAAGTTTCGCCCCAGTACGATCTGCCGACTATGTCCCGGCATTTTAACGGGGACTTGCCCCAGTAACATCTCCCGGCCTATCCCGGCATTTCCACGGGGAGCTACGAGGCAGACAAGGCGAAGCGAATTAACTTGTATCTCATTTATAGACGTGTTATGAAAATTCATCCAAATCTACTTAAATGCTAAGAAAATCAAATAAATAATATATTTTTCCCATTTTGTTTACGATCAATTAGGGTTCACCCTATAGTTGCATAAATAACATGACAAAATGGGTTTAAAAGCAATAATTATAAGCTATTCAATCTGTTTTAACTGTTCTGGTGGAATGAACTCCAGATGGCATCCTGAAATCAGTGAAAAACAGCCCTGTTATTTACCCTACGGGAAAGCCGATGGCACCGCATCTCCAGCGTTGTCAAGGGCTTGCGGTAAATTACTACAGCT
>Ga0136651_10001782_pt1 | contig 11855 bp, 11 predicted proteins | sample Mar14236cmmetaG_FD_94867 | JGI IMG/M metagenome (GOLD analysis project Ga0136651, IMG submission 94867) | Marine hydrothermal vent microbial communities from Guaymas Basin, Gulf of California to study Microbial Dark Matter (Phase II) - Marker... ...
CAGTTTCGCAGACGAGTAGCGTCTCGGCGCTGTTGGTGGCGGAGGGTCTGGCGCGACTCGATGTGTTCAACCCGAGTGACACGGCGATCAGAAACGGGGACGACTTCTCCGTGCGCTACACCGACCTCATCATTTCGGCCCAGATCGAAGCGGTGAAGGGAAGGCGCGGATGGTGGGGAGAATGCGACAGTTATCTGGGGACTGGTCTGAAGATCGCTGCGGTTAAACAGTGGAGCGATGATGAGATCATCTACATAGTGAATCGCGGGGAGGAGCCTATCGACCTCGCCGCGGGTTGGACACTCACCGACTCATCTGCTAGCGACCGAAACTCGCTCGATCTGAGCGAGCACATCGTGGGAACCTGCCTCCTTCCTCCCGGGGGGATCATGCGGGTGCATTCAGGATCTATCGCCACAGGGAGATCGGATGAGCACACGCCTTGCGGCCAGCAGACGATCGACTTCTACTGGACCGGCAGGCGCATCTGGAACCAGGATAAGGATGAGGCGCGCCTCTACTCCCCAGATGGAACACTGGTCGACGTCTACCCCTATCCACTGGATTGGAAGTAGCAGCAACGATTGTCAGAACAGGCCAATGATCTCTCCGTTCTCGTCGAGGTCGATGTGCATGAACGCCGGCTGTTAGGGCAGCCCCGGCATGGTGCGCATCTCACCGCACAGGGGGTAGATGAACCCCGCCCCCACGCTTGCCCTCACCTCACGCACTGGCAGCGTGTACCCATTTGGAACGCCTTTCTTGTTTGGATCGTGCGATATGGAGAGGTGTGTCTTGGCCATGCAAATCGGGAGGCCGGCAAACCCAGACTCTGTATAGCGCTTGATCTGAGCGCGTGCCGTTTCAGAGAAAGCAACCCCATCGGCGTTGTACACCTCACGGGCTATCGTCTCTACTTTCTTCTCGATTGACCAATCTAGCGGATAGAGGAGATGGAAATCCTTCTCCTGCTCACACGCCTCGCTCACTGCACGTGCCAGATCGACTGCCCCCTCGCCTCCACGTGCCCAGTGATCGGCAACGACGGCTGCGTACGCCCCAGCGGCTTCCGCTTCTCTGCATGTTAACTTGAGCTCCGCACCGCTGTCCTCGGGGAAGCGATTTACGGCAACCACGACCGGGATGCCGAACGTGCGTGCAATCTTAATATGGTGGACCAAATTAGCCATTCCCCGCTCCAGGAGGTCGATATTCTCCCGGGTATACTCGGGATCGAGCGGTCTTCCAGCGACGACCTTTGGACCGCCACCGTGCATCTTCAGTGCTCTCACCGTGGCCACGAGTACAACCACATCTGGAACTAGACCGCTCGTGCGGCACTTAATGTCAAAGAACTTCTCCATACCGATGTCCGCGCCGAACCCAGACTCGGTGACCACGTAGTCTGCAAGGAGGAGACCCATCCGATCGGCGATAATCGACGAGTTGCCGTGCGCGATGTTGGCGAAGGGTCCGGCATGAACGAAGACCGGTTGCCCTTCAAGCGTCTGCATCAAAGTGGGCTTCACTGTTTCCTTCATCAACACCGCCGCCGCTCCAGCAACACCGAGGTCCTCAGTTGTGACCGGCTTGTGGGTTCTGTTGTAACCGATCACGATCCGACCAATCCGCTCCCTTAGATCCTTTAGGTTACCTGCAAGAGCCAAGATCGCCATTAGCTCCGAGGAGACGGTGATATCGAACGCGCTCTCCCTAGGGACGCCATCCACTCGCTTGCCCAACCCAACAATTACGTGGCGTAGGGCACGGTCGTTCACGTCGAGAACCCTGTTCCAGGTGATAGAATAGGGATCGATGTCCAGCCTCTTGAGCCCCCTCTTCTCCCATGATGCCGGCGATTGATTCCGCTCATGCAGCATGCGTGCATCGATCGCCGCGGCGATCAGGTTGTGGGCAGAGCCTATGGCGTGGATGTCGCCGGTAAGATGAAGGTTGAACTCCTCCATTGGGATCACCTGCGCGTGCCCACCGCCGGCCGCCCCACCCTTGATCCCGAACGTCGGCCCCTGCGACGGCTGGCGAATGCAAGCAAGAGATCTCTTTCCAAGCCGTCCCAGCCCCTGCACGAGGCCGATTGTCGTTGTGGTCTTCCCTTCGCCTAGAGGAGTAGGGGTGATCGCGGTAACATCTATGTACTTCCCTCGCGCAGTGCCAGCAACGCGATCCAGCACCGAGAGTTTGACCTTGGCCTTTGTCGTACCGTATGGGTCGATTTCATCCGCTTGGAGTCCTAACCTATCCGCAATCTCGGTTATCGGCCGCACTACTGCTGCCTGCGCAATTCTCAGATCCTCGTTCAATCGATACCTCCCTCATGTGAAGAAGAGCCCTGTTCAGAACTCCCCTTGGACTCCAGATACAGTTTTGTAAGCAGGATGTTCGTCCAGGCAAAGGTAAGAGCCGATGCAACAAGAGCATACAGGTCCCACAATGCGCTCACCGGGACGAAGAAGACAGCAACAGCCGGCAGATAGAAGAGCGAGAGGGAAGCAAACAGCGGCAGGAGCCCTCGCCACTTTCTCGTGCGAGCAAGGCTCATCTTCAATGGCGAGATTCCACGTGCTCCGCCAATGAGTATCTCCTGCTTGTAGAAGATCAATCGCAGACCGAAGTAGATTCCCGGAATGACAAACAGAGTTCCACCAGCAACAACGATAGCGTTCACCAGAAACTCGCCGAGGATGAGCGACCCATAGCTGGGGAGTACACGTGCCAGTGCTCGCACAATCGAAAGCTTCGCTCCATTCCTCTGCGCCTGCAATAGAAGGATGAATCCACCATTGAAAAACGGGGAGAGCAAAATGAGGCTAGCCATCGTGATCACCCAGCGGGGGTTAGCAATGTCATACAGGTTGGCTTGCATGTTCACAAGGTAGAAGACACCAGTGAAAGCAAGCGCCCACACGAGGAGCAATGAATGCCGAAATGGCTGCAGAAGAGTCTCCTTAATCTGCAGGTAACTCATCGTCCTCGTCTTCCAACAGCTTCTCAAGTCGCATTGCCCATTCCACTGTCTCGTCCAGGACGAATTCCAGCTGGGGTGTGTAACGGGTTGTCAACCTTCTGGCAAGTTGCGTACGAAAGAAGCCACGATCACGAGCAAATGCTTCGACGATCTCCTCCTTGCTCGCTGTAGTGGCACCAACAGCGATGTACACCTTGGCATAACGAGCATCGACGGAGAGCCTCACGTCCATTACTGTGGGAAATGCTTCTCTGATTATCGGGTCGCGTGCTTCGAATTCGACTATTGTCGATAGCTCACGCTTGATCTCTTCGCGCGTTCTTGCCCTTCCGCGTCCGTCAGTCATCGTTTTCCCTTCTCCCTTCTGTACAGGGAAGAGATCTTCTTGGAAGATCCCGATGATCTCTATCTTTCAATCTCCTTGAGAGCGAAGACCGACAGACGATCGCCCGGCTGAACATCGTCAAAATCCTTGATGCGGATACCACACTCCCGGCCGTTTTGCACCTCACGGACGTTCTCAGTGAAGCGATGCAGAGAGAGTATCTCACCCACAAATTGCTCCTCGTCATCTCGCAGCACGCGCACCTTAGCCTTGCGCTCAACCTTGCCATCGGTGACATAACATCCAGCAACGACACCATCTGGGATCTTGAACACCTCGCGTACCTCTGCTTCTCCAATGTGCTCTTCTTCGTACTCGGGAGCGAGCATACTCTTCAGCGCACGTTCGATCTCGTTCAGCAGGTCATAGATGATGTCATACGTAAGAATAATGACTCCGCTGTGCTCGGCAAGCCTAGCTGCCTTGCTATCAGCACTTACCCCGAATCCAACAACTATGCAGTCCTCGGCGATACTCGAAGCAAGGAGCACATCTCCCTCGGAGATGGGGCCGACTCCGGTGTGAAGAAACTCCACCTTGATCCCCTCTACCCCGATCCCTCCTATCTCTCGCTTTGCAGCCTCCAATGCCCCTGTCGAGGAGGCCTTGAGGACAAGGCGCAGCTTCTCGGCCTCCATTGCCTCTCGGAAGAGATCTTCCACACTCATCTTCGCTCGCGAGCGGCGCGGGGCAGCCTCTTGCTGCTTCTGCTTGGCAGCGGCTATCTTGGCTTCGTTCTGGGATTTCACGACCTCGATCATTGTCCCGACATGTGGAATATCCTGCAGTCCAAGGATCTCAACCGCTTTGCCCGGCCCAGCTTCACTAACCCGCGCACCAGTATCGTCGGTCATCGCCCGCACACGTCCCCAGGTGGAGCCAGCCACCATGATATCCTTTTCGCGCAGCGTTCCATTCTTCACAACAGCAGTGGCCACGGGCCCTCGGCCCTTGGCAAGGTGACTCTCGATGATGACGGCTCCCAGGGGGCCGGCCGGATCAGCACGCAGGTTCTCCATCTCCGCAACGAGGAGGATCATCTCCAGTAAATCGTTGATGTTCTCTCCCTTCAACGCGGAGATGGGTACAGTGATCGTTTCCCCTCCCCATGTCTCTGGGGTAAGCCCATGTTTCGTTAGATCCTGCATCACCCGGTCAATATCCGCATTTGGCTTGTCAATCTTATTTATCGCGACGATCATCGGGATGCCAGCCGTCTTTATGTGATCGATCGCCTCCACCGTCTGTTCCATGATCCCATCATCTGCGGCAACCACCAAGACAGCAATGTCAGTGGCCTTCGCTCCACGTGCGCGCATCCCCGTGAACGCCTTGTGCCCGGGCGTATCGATGAATGTGATGGTCTGTCCGCCCAGATTGGCTTGATAGGCAGCCACGCCTTGCGTGATTCCACCAACTTCCTTGGAGGTGACATGCGAATGTCTTATCGTATCAAGGAGCGTGGTCTTTCCATGATCAATGTGCCCGAGAACAGAGACAATCGGCGGACGCGGTGAACCGTGATCCGCCTTCTGTTTCTTTTCTCCCTTCTTGTCCGCAGTTTCGGATACCCTCTCGATCTCTTCCGCAACGGCCTCTGACTCAACCACGGTCTCTTCCTGATACAGGTTGACGATCAGGCCATATTCTTCTTCATCAACAGAGTTCGCAGCCTTGAGACCGGGCATCCCCATCTCGTCAAGCTTACTGATCAGCTCTTTACTGGTAACCCCAAACTCTCTTGCAATCTCGTATATTCTCTTCCTTGTCACGCTGATCCCTCGCTTAGTTTTCGCAGATACGAATGGCTTTGAACACTATACTCGATCGTCTAGAGAGCGTCAAACATCATGAAGTACAGAAACAGGATCTGGAAGCTTCCCTCAGCGCCAGGCGAAGAACATGACCAATGCAATCAATCCTCCAAGAGCTAGCATCCCGGTCATTATCTTGACACTGAGACGACGGAGATGTCTCTTCTGATTCGTGTCGAGTTGAGTCTTGCGTGGATAGCGGATCTCCATCCGCTGTGCCTTCTTGTAGGTCTTCACGAAGAGAGAGACCTTCTTCTGCCGCTTGTAGACGATCGCCAGATTGTGCATGGCATTCACGTGGTGGGGATCGACATCGAGCGCCCGCTTGTAGGCGTACTCGGCACGATTGAAGTCATCCCCATCGATGTAGATATTCCCTAAACGGTAGTAGATCTGAGCCTTGTCAATCCCGTAGCGCAACGCCTCCACCAACAGAGAGATCCCTTGCCTGTACTCCTTCTTCTTGCGGTGTTTTTCAGCTTGGACAAGCGCCTGTTCGACGAAATCGCGCTGTTCCTCAAACGTCGTCAGAATTTGTTTTTCTTCCGTGGTCATCGAGCCATTCCCTCACTTTCTTGATGTCCATCCATGTGAGATACTTCGGGCTACCTTTGCTCCTCGATGGATTGCGCAAGAGATAGCTGGGGTGAAACATGGGGACAATTTCGATCCCTCCACGCCAGGGGATGAACGTCCCATGAATGTGCGTAATACCGCCCGCTCCAGGGACAAGCCACTGTGTGGGCGTATTTCCCAGTGTGATTATCAGTTTTGGGTTCACAAGCGCGATCTGTGCTTCCAAATACGGATCGCAGGCCTCCATCTCCTTCTTCGCTGGCACGCGGTTCCCCGGCGGTCGGCACTTGACCACATTTGTGATGTATATCTCATCACGCGATATGCCGACGGATGCAAGAACATCATCCAACTTATGCCCAGCAGGCCCAACAAACGGGTGTCCAGTATTGTCCTCGACTTCTCCAGGCCCTTCACCAACAAGCATCAACTCCGCGTGTGCGTTTCCCTCACCGAACACAACGTGCTTACGCGTCTCGCTGAGCGGACACTTCACGCACTTCTTCACCCTTTCTTCCAACACTTCCAGCGTCAGGGCGTAGGGATCATCGGTGTGATTCATCGTCCTCCTTGGCCAAACTATTCCGTGAGGAGGAAAGGACTGGGCCAACTTCTTGTCAACAGCGGGCAACGGGATTCGAACCCGCGACCCCCAGCTTGGGAAGCTGATGCTCTACCACTGAGCTATGCCCGCAACAAATGCATTGTAGCATGGATCAACAACGCCGACAACCTACTCCCGCAGTGCCTCCAAGGCAGGGAGCGCCTTTCCACGCAACAGGGCGAGGCACGCTCCGCCGCCGGTGGAGATGAGCGACATCTTCTCAGCAAGGCCCAGCTTCTTCACTGCTTCGCCGGTTTCGCCCCCACCCACAACGGTAAAGGCGTCGCTTTCCGCAAGGGCCTGTCCAATCTCTTTGGTTCCCGCTGAGAAAGGAGCAAACTCAAAAGCACCCATCGGGCCTGCCCACATGATCGTCTTTGCAGTGGCAATCTTCTCACCGAAGAGTGCTATTGTCTCTGGCCCAATGTCGAGGCCCATCGCGTCGGAGGGAATGCCATTGATAGGCACAACCAACGATTCCGCCGTATCACTTAGTTCGGCGGCGATCACAGCATCACGCGGAAGGACAATCGGCACGCCCTTCTCTTCTGCCTTCTGACTGACGAGCAGGATTTCATCAAAGAGCGACTCATCTACGATGGAGCCACCAACATTCTGTCCCAAAGAGCGGAGGAAGGTGAACGCAACTCCCCCTCCAATAAGGATCGCGTCTACCTGATCGACCAAATCGCGCAGCGTGCCAAGCTTGCTGCGAGCCTTCTTTCCTCCGATGATCGCCACATAGGGGTGCTCAGGACTGTCCGTCAAGCGGGCCAAGGCTTCTATCTCCTTCTGAACAAGCAGACCGGCATACGCAGGGAGGTAATCCGCAATTCCCAAGGTTGAAGCGTGCGCACGATGCAGTGTCGCAAAGGCATCGTTAACAAACATGTCACCAAGGGCGGCGAGCTTGCGAGCGAATCCAGCCTCATCGGCCGTCTCTTCGGGAAAGAATCGTACGTTCTCAAGCAGGATGACCGAGCCTGGTTCCCACTCTTCGATCGCCTGTGTTACCTCATCGCCAACACATGTATTGAGCTTGCGAACAGTCTTTCCAAGCAACTCTTCCAGTCGCTTTGCAACCGGGTCCAACCGCAGTGCTGGGACCACCTTGCCTTCTGGCCTGCCAAGATGAGTGAGCAATATCGGCGCGCCTCCCCGTTCGAGGATGTTCTCAAGGGTGGGGAGAGAGGCGCGAATCCGCGAGTCATCTGCCACCTTTCCATCCGCCAGAGGCACGTTGTAGTCCACACGCACTACTACGCGCTTTCCCTCAACCGCAGCGTCTTGGACGCGTCGTAGCCGATCGAGCAGGTTTCCCATTGCCTTCCTCCTTCCTCGTTTTGACCGAATTGAACACCATTATCAATGCGATTATAATCGGTGATGATGAACAGTCAAAACCTGATCCTTTTGGGGATCGGCATCTTCGTCAGCCTAATCGTTGCTGCCGTGGCAATCGATCAAGCATTCCTCGCGAGAAACGATCCAATGGAGCCCGGGGGGTTGCTTGCCCGAACCAAGGTCGCGTTCGATCGTGTACAGGATCTGGAGATCGTTCTAAATGTGGTTTCCACCGGAGAGGAAAGCCATCCTCTCCAAATGCGAGTATGGTACATCAATGGGCCAGATCCGGCAGCGAGGGTCCTCTACCTTGCTCCATCAGAACTGAAGGGGCAGGTATACACCGTGGATCGCGACCTGTTATCACACTACATCCCGCAACAGAACATGACGATCATCAAGCGATGGGCCGGATTTCCCCTGACCGACCTGGGCCTCTCCAGCTTCGACCTACGCGGCATCGAACGACAGTGGAAGGACGGCAAGGTCACGTTGCGGGTCTCACAGAACATCCCAAGGTTCGATATGAAAGTCTTTCCGTGCGATCTGCTGGTCACTGAAACGATAGCCGGGTGCGTTCAGTGGAGACCGTTCTCGATTGCATTCGGCGAGACGAAGACGTGCGGGCTGGCTCCTAGCATATCAGGAGTGACGACCGACACTGGGCTGAGCCCTATCCCGGGCGGCTTCATTCTCCGAGTGTACGACAAGATCACGGGACAGATCACGAAGATGATCTCGATAGACAGGGAAACGTTCCTCGTAAGACAGGTTGTCTTGTTCAAGGATGAAAAGCGAACGACAACGATCTACGCATCACAAGTCATACTTAACCAAAACTTAAACCGTGATGAACTCCTCGTACTCCCGCGCGGAACGGAAGTGATTCGCGGCTAGATAGCTATCCTATCAGGCGTTTGAACTGCCCGAGATTCATCTTCGATTCGACGAAGTCTTGGAACTCATCCTCTTCCGCAAACGGCGACTCTATCGCTGATGCCTCAAAGACTTCATCGGAAATGAATATCGGGCTTCCCGTACGCAGCGCCAGGGCTAGCGAATCAGAGGGACGCGCATCAATCTCCGTCGTTTCCCCTTCAGCGTTCGTCAGGAAGATGGATGCATAGTACGTCCCTTCCTCAACCCTGCTGATCACGATACGCTGCACGCTCCCTTCTAGATCTTCGATGATCGTCTTCATCAGATCGTGCGACAGCGGTCGTGGGAACTGGTTGCTCTGCAGGCTGAACGCTATCGACATCGCTTCAGACTCACCGATCCAAATCGGCATCGCCTGGCTGGAATTCCTGTCCTTGAGCAGGATCACCGGGGCATTGTTGAATGGATCCACTAGTAAGGCCTTTATCTCCGCCTCTCGCATCGCTCTTCTCCTTGTTCATACGTTGGCAATTACATTATAGCAATGCCCGGGTCGATAGACAATCCCTCTACCCAGAGTTGCACTTGGGCTCGCACTGGTTGTACCATACGAACACTATGGATACAAACGAAAAAACGCTATTCGACAAGCGTTACGACAAGAGCCACATGATCGATACGATAGATTCGTTCAATGTGCAGTGCCGCGAAGCAATAGGGCTCGGAAAGGGATTTGCCTTCTCTAGTGAGGAGCAAATCGACAAGGTGGTCATCTGCGGAATGGGCGGATCAGCGATGGCTGGAGACGTCGCGCGGCGCTTCGCCAAGGTCCCGGTCATGGTCAACCGAAGCTACACGCTGCCCAGCTTCGCCGATAGTCGAACGCTGCTCGTTGCCATAAGCTATTCAGGGAATACCGCCGAGACCATTTCGTCGCTCAGGGATGGAATCGAAAAAGGGCTGCAAGCCCTGTGCATCGCCAGCGGAGGGAAGATCGAGCAGATCGCGCAGGAGAATGATATACCGTTTCTGCAAGTCCCATCAGGGTTCCAACCGCGCGTAGCGACCGGCTACCTTGCGCTCCCACTCATTGTGATACTATCTCGCCTCGATCTGGTGGCACGGGCGGATCAGTGGGATGACATGTACGCGGCGCTTGGCAAGGTCAAGGCAGAATGCGAAGCGAGCGTTCCTCTGCACGACAACCCGGCAAAGGAACTTGCGCGGGCTCTGCACGGGCACATTCCGATCATCTACGGCACGGCTAACAACACCGATCTCGTCGCGATGCGCTTCAAGACACAGATCAACGAGAACGCCAAGCAGCCGGCGTACTGGAACGCATTCTCCGAACTCAACCACAACGAGATCCTCGCCCTCGTACGAAGCGACCTCCTGAAAAACCAGCACATCGTCCTTCTTAAGAATTCTTACGATCACCCGGAGAACAGAATCCGAATGGAGATCATGACTGAGCTGTTCGATGAACACCATGTGCCGCACAGCGCTGTTTCCGCACAAGGGGAGACAGAGCTCGCGCAGATCCTATCGCAGATCTACTTCGGCGACTATGTGAGCTACTACCTTGCCCTTGCAAACAAGCTCGATCCAACTCCAGTTGAGTTGATCGAGAAGTTCAAACAGACACTTGCAGAGAGAGTCTCTTAAAGAGAATCTCAATGGAGACTGTTATCCTGGCTCTGGGGAGGAATCTGGACTGAAGTTCCTGACCATAGAATGGCAGAAGGGTTCTTGGGATGGTGAGTTAGGTGATGACCATAGTATAGTGTTCTATCTACAATCAGATTCCGTAGGCCGGGAATACATTAGAAACCCTATTCCAGAAAAATAGCGGGAATGCTGCGGTTTCAGGCCCGATGTCAAGCAAGACGGTGGCTTTGCTCTGAAGATGGAGAGATCTCTCCCGCTCAATCAGCGATTTCATCGACATGAATCACCGGTTTCAGTCCGAAAACATCGCGGGGAACTTCAGCCTGAAAGCTCCCTGCTTGCTGAATGTAGAGGATAGAAGACGTACAAGGGGCCAGACAACACATTTAGGGCCTCACTCCGATCACATAATCGTAGATCCGTCGCTTGATTCGCAGTTCGTTAAGCTGCGCTCCTAACTCAGCTATCTCAGGGTCGAGAGCGTACAAGTAATCGTGATCCAGTCGCCCCCGCACATCCAGCTTGCGTCGATTCAACAGCGCCGACAGGCGCAATTCGTACAGCTCGCGTTTGAGCATGTAATAGCGGTGTCGAACAAGGTATCGCTCTCTCCCGCTTTCGTTGCGCCACTCTTCCTCGACTTGAGCCACTTGTAGTTCCAAACCGACGATTTTCGTTTCGAGTTGTTCGATGACATTGGGGTCGGGTAATCCATTATTGTCGCCCACGCGCCATTCAGGGAAGGTCATAGACGTGACCACACGCTCATCGGGCGGAACGCCAAGCGCAGGGAACGCTTCCGCAATTTCAAGGGTCAGAATGCACTTCGCCGGGGCTGTTTCGATAGTGGTTTTGGGGGTTCCCCAGACGGTCGTTTCGAGATATTCCCGGGTCAGAGGGCAATTGCTTGTGGTGGGATTGTAGAATCGGGCGAGTAGTTTGTCGCCGTAGATGCCCAAGCTGCTCAGCGGCAGGTCTTCTTGCAGGAATTGCCACTCAGTTTGCTCGCCTGCTCCCTGAGCAGACATGATCAGTGGAGGATCTTGGAATCCTGCATTCAGCCTATGGATGGCCAGATCATCAAGGGTTGTCTTGCCGATCACGACAGCGATTTCGTGTCTCACAGTTCGTTCACAGCGAGCATCCGGCACGTACATGAACGGGCCAGCATCCCCGGAACGATATTTCAGGTCAGGGGCAGTCAACCATTCAACGGAACGGCGCAGGGTGAGCGAAATCACTCCGCTGTCAACTGCTTGATAGGCGCGGATGCCTTTGCCCATGACCACCGCTGACGTACTCCCATCGGAGATAGCTACGAAATCATGGAAGGGAAAGGTTGACACCTTTCCTACTTCACGCTGTCCCAGAAGCACTGACGCCAGTTCCTTGTCCAATTGGCGCGGTAGCAGGTCTTTGTCGACTACTGGACGCTTCACCAAATCAAAAGGCATTCCTGCATAAACCTCTCCGGGCTGAGCCGTCTCGAATACCATGTCCACTCTGAAACCCGTTCCCCTGGAATCCAGATCGACCTCCCAGCGTAGCAACGGCGATTGGTCAAACGTAAGCCGAACCGTGGCCGATACTCGTGCG
>Ga0136651_10001783_pt1 | contig 11851 bp, 7 predicted proteins | sample Mar14236cmmetaG_FD_94867 | JGI IMG/M metagenome (GOLD analysis project Ga0136651, IMG submission 94867) | Marine hydrothermal vent microbial communities from Guaymas Basin, Gulf of California to study Microbial Dark Matter (Phase II) - Marker... ...
CCTTTATGCTTTTGATTGCCTGTAAATTCTTAAACTTTGAGAAAAGCAGTTTTAATAAATTGTATTCAACATATACTTGCTTGATTGAAAGTTGGTAAGTGCGAGCAGAATCGATAATCGTCAGATCAGAGATGTTCAACTGCTTATCATTAAACGAAAGGTGATCTATGGAAACATCGGCTTTTAATTCTTCAGCAAGATATGAAGAGAATTTTTTCCTTACGATCTCATCCACTTTTGTCATCCTGATCGCCACATAAAAAGCGATATTAATGACAAAAATGATAGCAACAATAATTAAAAGCCATTTCTTTTTTTTCAATTATTCCTCTAAAGATTTACCGCAAAGACGCGATGACGCAAAGAAAAACAGAGTTCAGCATTTTAGTGTTTCAGAATTTCAACAATCATCATTCTTCAATTATTATCCAATATTCAATATTCAATTTCCAAGTTTCCTGATCGCTTTTTTGATCTTTTCCTCACTCGGTAATTTTATTTTATATTTCGCAATAAATATTTTTTCTTCCAAACCATCTAAAGCATAAACAACTTCTTCTTTACCTGCTTCTTTACAGATGATCAGACCGATCGTATCTTTTTCGTGAAAATATTGTTTATTTCTCCTGTAATAACCGATGTATTTATTCATCTGACCAATATCGCGACTGTCCAATTTCCCGATTTTCAATTCGACTAAAATAATACACGGAATTCCTCGATGATACAAAACCAGATCGATATAATGCGTTTCATTATCGATCTTGATGGGAATTTGTTTTCCTTTGATGAAAAAATCTTCACCTAATTCCTGCAGGAATTTTTCAAAATTATGAGTAATCTTTTTTTCCAATTCTTTTTCGTCTTTTTTAGAACTAAATTCAATGAAATTAAAATCGTATGTATCCTTGAAAATCTTTTTTGTGTCGATGGCAGGTAGTTTTGTTTGGGAAATTTCTATGATTTCCTGCTTGGATGTATTTTCATAAAGATTGGATTTGATCTGTTTTTTAAGTTCTCGATAACTCCATGAATGCAAAATTGCCTGATCTTGATAAAAACCTCGTTCTTTTTCATTTTCAACTCCGATCAAACAAAGGTAGTGATTCCAACTCAATTGTCCGTGCAATGCCCGGACAATTGGAAAAATCCTATAAAATTTTACAATTTCATATAGTCTTTGTCTGTTGACATCTAAATCTGATCCTAAATTTCGGATTAAATATTTTCCATAATTAGCTCTATCTTTGAACTTCATTTCTTCCCGGACGATTCTTTCACCAATCTGCCAGTAAGTTTGAACTTTGATATTATCAACTGATTTATAAGCAGTATATCTTCCTTTGGAAATGATACTTTTCAGTTCTTCCAAAAGATATTGGTAATTCTGTTTATCGATTTGCTCATTTCCTGATTTTTGTAATTGTTTATCTTTATTCATACTTATATTTCCAACTAATTTTCATTTCAATTGTGTACGCATTGCGTTCACAATTTTGTTTCGATAATTCTGTAATCATTACAAATTATCACTCAATAATATATTTTCCTTAATAATGCAGGTTGAATTGTCCGTGCAATGCACGGACAATTTATACTATTCATTAGAATTTCAGTTATCATCTTTTGATATTTTCTCTTTTTCTTTCTTCAACAATCAACAATCAGCAATCACCATTCGATATTCTTTTTTCTTATTTCTTCAACAATCTTTATTCAACAATCATCATTCGAAAATCAATATTCAATATTAAATATTAAATTTCCTTCAGAATTCCTTCTTCCAGATGAAGATGTCTATCCATTTTTCCGGCAATTTCGCGGTTATGAGTTGCTATCAGGAAAGTCTGTTTTTTAGATCGATTTAATTCAATGATCAAATTTATCAGTTCTTCGCTGTGATGAGAATCGAGATTTCCGGTCGGTTCGTCGGCAAAGATTATTTCCGGACTATTGATCAAAGCACGAGCAACTGCAACTCTCTGTTGCTCTCCTCCGCTCAACTGGTTTGGATAATGTTCTTTTCTCTCAAAAATATCAAGAGCTTTCAGCAGCTTTCGGGCTTCTTTTATACTCTTCTTAAGATTTTTGGTAGCTAAAAACATGGGCATCGCAACATTCTCTTCTGCTGTAAAATCTCCAAGAAGATAATGAAATTGAAAGACAAAACCGATCTTCTTATTCCTGAATTCATTAACTTTTCTATCACTGATCTTTATCTCATTTCCTGAATAATAGATTTCCCCCTCATCAGGACTATCGAGCATTCCTAATAAATGCAGGAAAGTACTTTTCCCGCTTCCTGACTCTCCGGTTATAGCAACCATTTCTCCGGACTTCATTTCCAAGTCTATTCCATTCAGAATCTGCAATCTTCCTGTTGCTTCTTTATAACTTTTTTTTAAATTTCTAATTCTTAATAAACACATAACTCATCCCCTAATCCCTTCTCTTGAGAAAAGAAGGGAAAAATAATGGAAATATCCTATATCTAACTCCTTAAAATCTCCGTTACATCCAGTTTTGTGATTTTTTTCAAAGGAATAAATGATGCTCCTGAAATTATTAACAATGAAACGAGAAGTATTATTATCCAGCTTAATAAATTAAAACTCACATTGATTTTCTCTAAAAAATAGACATCTCCTTTTAAGAGGAAAAATGTCTGTTTACTTAAAAATATCGCGATCAGAACACCGAAAATTTGTCCAAAAGTAACAGCAAAGATCGAGATAATAAATGTTTTCCCGATAAAAATATTTTTCAAAATCCTGCTCGATGCTCCAAACGCTTTAAGAATTCCCAGATCCTGTTTTTTTTCAATGATAGAAGTGGAGACAGAACTGACGACATTAAAGGAAGCAATCAAAATCAGGAAACTGAGAATAATGAAGATCACCCATTTTTCCAGTTTTAGAAGAGAAAAGAGATTTCCGTTAAAATCGATCCAGGAAGTTATCTGAAATTGATGATCTAGTTCGGAAGACCAGCGATAAGCAAGGTAGTCCGCTCTTTCGATATTTTCATCAGAAAGTTTGATCTCAAGCATTGAATATTCGTTAACTGCTGAAATAAATTCCGCAGCAGACTGATAATTCATAAAAACATATTTGCTGTCATATTCATACATTCCGGATTTGTAGAGACCAACAACTAAAAATTCCTGTTTTTGCGGTTTCATTCCCAGCGGAGTAATCTGCGAATTCAAAGGACTGATCAATGTCAAAGTATCTCCAATTGACAGGTTCAGGCTTTTCGCTAATTTATAACCGATCACTGCTTCGTTCAGATTTTGCAATTCATATCTTCCTTCTGAAATATATTCTTTATAAGAAGTCGGCTGATTTTCCTGCCTCCAATCTATACCCCGAAGCAAGCAGCCTTTAACTCGTTTCTCATTCGTACACATCGCTTGCGTCATAATGATGGCTGCATAACTTTCGATTTCAGTCTGTTCTTCACAAAATCCTGATAATTGTTCGATATTTTCTTTATCCAGATTTCCCTCTCCGGGATTAAAAATATAAATATGGGAATTAACTCCCAGAATCGTCTTTTTCAGGACTTTCTCATATCCTTCAAAAATGGAAAGTGCAACCGTTAAAGTTGCAACAGAAATGACGATCCCAACGACCATAAAAATCGAATCAAACCGCAGCCATTCCTTTTTAGGCGAAAAAATATATTTCTTTAAAAAATATCCAACCACTTTATTCATGGTGTTTAACTTTTATTATAAAAGAATTCTGTCAACTTTTGTCTGTAGTTCGGAACCTTTAGTCCGGCTCATGACTGATTGTTCCGAGACCTTTTTTTTAGGAAACCGAACAAGTTCGGTTCTACAGTAACTCGGAACTCGTTCCGAGAAATATCTTGCCTTCAATAATCGAAATTAGAAATTTACATCATGAAAAATGAAAAAAATATCATTAGTGTTAGTAGGAGAACAGACATTCCCGCTTTTCATAATGATTGGTTTTTTGAAAAATTGAAGCAAGGTTATGTTGAAGTCAAAAATCCTTTCAATCCGAACCAGATCAGAAATGTCAGCCTGAAAAAAGAGGATGTTCTTGGTTTTGTGTTCTGGACTAAAAATCCCGAAAAGATGATTGGAAAATTAAATTTACTGAAAGATTATTTCTATTATTTTTTATTTACTTTAAATCCTTATCAAAAAGATATTGAAACGAATGTTCCTGAAAAAACCAAAATAATCGATGCTTTTAAAAAATTATCTGATTTGATCGGAAGAAAAAAAGTTATCTGGAGATATGATCCGATTTTACTTTCAGAGAAGTATGATCAGAATTATCATTTTGAGCAATTTGATGATCTGGCAAATAAACTTCATCATCACACCGAAAAATGTATCATCAGTTTCCTTGATCTTTATCGAAAAACAAAAAGGAAAACCAAACATCTGAATTTGAAGGAGGTTTCCGAAAATGAAAAAATCGAAATCGCAGGAAAGTTTTTTGAAATTGCAAAAAAATATGATCTCAAGATCCAATCTTGCGCTGAAAAAATCGATTTTACAGAAGTTGGAATTCCAGCCGGAAAATGTATCGATGATGAATTGATTTCAGAAATTAGCCGTCAGCCGTTAGATGTTAGAAAAGATAGAAATCAGCGAAAAGAATGCAAATGTGTGCAAAGTATCGATATTGGAGATTACAATACTTGTTTACATCATTGTCTTTATTGTTATGCAGATTAAGTCTCGAGTTCATAAGAGCGAAGCGAGAATGGACTTGAGACGACGACGACCATCCAAAAGCAAAACTGAACTTGAGAAAAACCATCAACCCACAATGAAACGGGATTTAAAAAATGAGTTTTTATCAGCATTCCGACTGAACTCCATCAGGCTAAAGCCGATGAAGTCCAGTCTCAGAAAAATTTACTTTGACAGCATTTATCCAATCAGAAAAAAATCATCTCAAATTTTAAAGAGGTGTTTATGAAATATTTTTTAACAATTATTTTATTAATTACAATTTCATTTCTATCCGCAAGCGAACTCCACATTTCAATCCAAAATCCGAATGATCAACTTCTAAAATGGATAGAAGAACAAAATATCGAAATCGTTATTTTCCGGAAAAATGAAAAAGTTGAAATCATAATCGATGAAGATCAATTGAATTTTTTCAATAACAATCAATACGATTTTGAAATTCTCTCAACCGAAGAACAGCGATTACGAGATATTGCCGGCTATCGGAATTACGAAGATGTGGAAACAGAATTACAGGAAATTGCAGCAGATTATCCCAGTATAACCGAATTAACCTCTCTCGGAAATTCAACCTGTCACGATTACTATCTTCACGGAGATGATGATTATTCAGATTTTCAATTTAAGATCTGGTGTCTGAAACTCTCCGACAATCCAACCACAAATGAAGATGAGCCGAATGTTTTCTATGCCGCAGAAATTCATGCCCGTGAACCGATCAGCCTGGAAGTCGATATGTATATTTTGAATTATCTCGTTTCCAATTATGGAGTTATCGACAGCGTTACCAGTTGGATCGACAGTACTCAAATCTGGTTCATTCCATTGATGAATCCTGATGGACACAAACTCGTTACGGAAGGCTGGCACACTTATCATCGCAAAAGCATGAGAGATAATAATGAAAACGGATTACCGGATTACAGTTCCGCAGATGGTGTTGATCTGAACAGGAATTTCGGATATGTCTGGGGAAGTAACGGAGCATCCGATAGTCCGAGTTCATCGATTTATCACGGTCCTAATGCCTGGTCCGAACAGGAAACAGTCTATGCTCGTGATTTGATCTATGCATATAAATTTTATGCGGGAATAACATACCACTCATCAGGTCAATGGGTTTTATATCCTCTCGGTCATCTTCCCGGAGCATGTTCACTCGATCATGAAATAATGGATGATCTGGCAGTTGAAATGGCTGAAACGATTCCTCGAATAACAGGAGGAGGGCATTACACTCCGATGCAAGCTGTTGATTTCGGTTATACATGTCAGGGAACAATGGGAGATTGGGGTTATGCTGAACAAAGAGTTTTTTCTTTTACAGTCGAACTGGCAACAACCTTTATTCCTCCTGAATCACAGGTTCAGCAGATCTGCGAAGATAACCTGCAAGCTGCTCTTATAATGCTCGATAGAGTAAATCATTCGACTGTAACCGGAAATATTACGGATGAAAATGATGAACCGGTAATCGCTGAAATCTATGTTACGGAAATTGATAGCGTCGGAGGAATGACGGAAGTAGAGCCGGTTCGCAGTGATTCCACTTTTGGAAGGTATTACCGGCTTTTGCTTCCCGGAGAATATACATTTACTTTTCATAAAGAAGGATATGCTGATATCAGGCATTATGATGTGACAGTTGATGAATTTTCAAACACTGAACTCAATATCTCTCTGAAACCGGAATTTATTCAAGCTGCGAATATCACGATCTTTGCTAATAACGATTCTCTTTATCTGCAATGGGAAGATGAATCGGATTACGATTATGAGGTTTATTCTTCTGCTGATCCTTATGATAATTTTGAAATAAATACCAACGGAGAATTTGTCGATGATATTTTTTGGAGAGAATTTATTGCTGAAAATAAACAGTTTTATATGATAAGAAGGATAGCAAAATGAGACTCGAGTTCATAAGAGCGTAGCGAGAATGGACTTGAGACGGCAAACTACCTCAAATCGTAAAACTGAAATATGAGATGAAATTGGTGATGGAAGCATTCGACTGAACTCCATCTGCTTCGCGATGAAGTCCAGTCTAATTGAGAAAATTATGCGCTGCAAAAAAGAAGAATTCATTAAAAACCAATATTTCCATTTTTATAATCATGCTGTCGAAAATGGATTATTATTCAGGGAAGATGATGATTATTTGTGGTTTTTAGACAAATTCAATCTCAAGTTGGAAAAATATCCTACTTCTGTTTTTGCATATTGTTTGATGCCAAATCATTTCCATTTTCTCTTGAGACAAGAATCCGATAAACCAATCTATCAAATTTTCAATGACTTGAACAACTCTTATGTTCCACATTATAATTTCAAATATAAAAGAAAAGGTAGACTTTATCGGGAGCCTTTACAGCATATACATATCAAAAAGGAAAACTATCTTATCTATTTATGCCAATATATTCATTATAATCCGGTAAAAGCAGGATTAGTCAAAGAATTGGAAGACTGGAAATATTCAAATTATCCGGAGTGGATTGGTTTGAGAAATGGAAAACTTTATAATAATGAATTGCTTTTAGCTTATTTCGGAAATCCGCGAGAATACAAGAAACAAATAAAAGAGCATGAGAAATATATGAAAGAAAAGGAATTTGGAAAACTACTATTTGATTGAGACTCGATTTCAGAGGAGCGAAGCGACGGTGGACTTGAGACGACAAACTACCTCAAATCGTAGAACTGAAATATAAGATGGAATTGGGTGGCGGAAACATTCGACTGAACTCCATCTAACTGAAGTTGATGAAGTCCAGTCTAAATCATCCAATTTTCGGAATCAATTATGCGTTAACAATTATGAATAAAACCAGGAGTAAATAAATGAAACAATTTTTATTTTTTGTATTTACCTCAATTTCTATAATGTTATTTTCACAAGGATTAAATTCGCGATATGAAGTAATCGAAAACTTCGATGACGGAGAGATCGACCTTTATTCATTTCCCGGAGAAGATAACGATCCTGATGATTGGGCTCTTGATCAGATCAACACTTTTAACAACTCTCCATTTTCTCTACGAATTTTCGGTAACACCTGGAAAGTTGAGGATATCGAACCGACCGTGATCGATTCCGGAAATGTCTGGCAGATAGCAATGTTTGTTCAAGAAGTTAGCGAAATACAAGCGTTTGGAATCATGGATACAGCAAATGTTCTACTTTATTCTTTATTCGGAACACAAGAACTCGACATTGAAGAATGGATTCCGGTTTATCAGGGTGCATTCGAGGAAGAAACCTGGAATTTGATCCAACTTCCGGTTGCTGATGACTGGTTTGCCTGGTATGATTATTATCCAACTATCGAATCTTTAGTTTTCGTCAACGATCAAGATGATGGAGATCCCGGAATTGTTTATTTTGATGAAATTTTAAATATTACCGAAGATCTTCCCGTTCCACCGCAGGTCGAGATAAGTTACGACATCGGAGATATTTATCGTAAACAAAATGGACAACGGAATGTCGATGTTCAATTTTATTCCGAAGTTATCGATCCTGACAGCGAAGATCATCTATTCTTATGGGATTTTGGAGATGATTCCACCAGTGTCGAGCAAAATCCGATTCACACATATTTAGTTGAAGATGATCATCCTTACACGGTTCTGCTTGAAGTTGTCGATACTACAAATTGCTGGGGACAAGCAGTCTGTCAAATCGAAGTTGATGAAGGAGAAACAACCTTTCCCATCACCATGAACTTTGTCGGAGATATCATGCTTGCTCGTGGCTATGAAAGTGGTGGAGGAATAATTCCTACTCAAGGAGTTGAAGCGATATTTGAACCAACCCTGGATATTCTGGGAAATGCTGCTGATATTACAATTGCTAACCTCGAATGTCCGCTCACAACACATTGGGAGCACCATCCGACCAAGACGATTTATTTCAAAGGTTCTCCCGAAAATGTCGATGGTCTGGTTTATGCCGGAATCGATATTATCACCCTTGCCAACAACCATGTATATGATTATATGCTGCCCGGAATGCAGGAAACTCAACAGGTTCTGGCAGATAACAACATTCTATATTCAGGAGCAGGAGCAGATTCTTATGAAGCTTATTTACCTCTTTTTTACAATAAATCCGGTGTGAATATCGCTTTCCTTGCTTCCAGCGACAGAACCGGTCAATACAACAATTATCAACCGTATTTAAATGCTGGATTCAACAAACCGGGATTTGCTTATATGACTCCTTATTATGTGCAGAAACAGATCCAGGAAGTTCAGGATGTTGCTGATCTGATCGTTGTTGAAGTTCATTGCGGCAGCGAATATTCAACTCAACCCGGAAGCAATTACGATAAATCCATTCCGCTTTATCAATATGAAGAACCTTTCCCGGAAGATGAGGAATACACTTTCCGCTTAGACATTCCACACATGTGGGATGTTGAATACAGACATTTCATGATCGATGCCGGAGCAGATGCTGTTATTTGTCACCATCCTCACATAATTCAGGGTTTGGAAATCTATAACGGAAAACTGATCGCTCATTCACTTGGAAATTTTGCTTTCGACCTATCTTATGCGGAAACAATGCCGACTATGATCCTGAACACCAAGATCAATGAAACCGGTTTTTATGAATATTCTGTTACTCCTGTTTTCATCGATGATTATATTCCCCAAAGAGCTGAAGGCGGACTCGGTCTGCACATCCTCGATTATGTAGCCAGACGCTCCAAAGAAATGAATACTTACCTGCATGTAGATCGGGAAGAGATCACAGCTTCAGTTATTTTTGATACTCTGAATATGGAAATAAACACGGAAGATTATGCAGAAATATTATCGCTTTCGGAAAATAACGGGGAATGGTTTTCCGAACCTTTTAAATTACAAAGAGACGGTCATATCTCTTTGATCAATTCGATCACTCCCGGAAATAGCTGGCAATATCGTTTGGGTAGAGAGATCGTCTGGTTTGGCAACTGCGAAGATGAAGGCTGTACTCTCTGGAATCTGAACAGTGATGACGAATGGTATGATGATACTGAATCTTATGAAGGAGAGCGTTCCATCTGTCATCGCAGATTTCCTGATTCCGGAGATAATATTGTCACGAATTTTACCAATCGAATTAAAAGATATTCTGACGGTGATTTTACTTTGCACGGATATTTCAAAACCCAGAATGGAAGTAATGTTACGATCGAAGCCAGGTATTATCAAACAAGAGGTGATAATCCTTGGCTAGATACAGAAGATATCGGAGTTTTGATCGATGGTGACACAAGTTGGAATTTTTATTGGAAGAAGCTCGAAGTTCCGGACAACTGCAATTTCTTCGATATCAGATTGAACAGCGATATGCCTGCTGACGGAGAAGCATTATCATGGTTCGATAATGTCGGGATCATCGAATGGTCGGATTGGGAAACCTTTGATGAATATGCAGAAATAGAAAATCCGCATGATTATTATTTTCTGCAGATCAAATCCGGAACTCAACTAGGGCATGCTGTTTTGAGTTATACAGAAACAAATTATGGAGAAGGTCCAGTCGTTCAAAATGATGAAGAACATGAAATTCCAACTCGAGGAAGATTAATTGCTAATTACCCCAATCCCTTCCATCCTTCCACCACAATTTCTTTTCAATTAAACACCGAAAACACCGAAAACACCGAAATCAATATCTATAACATCAAAGGACAAAAAGTAAAACAGATTGTCAGCAATCAGCGATCAGCAGGACAGCATTCAGTCATCTGGGATGGACAAGATAGTAATAACAAAGCAGTAAGTTCCGGAATCTATTTCTATAATTTAAGAATTGACGGGAAAAGTATCGATACGAAAAAGTGTTTGTTGTTGAGGTGATGTAACTCGATTTTCCGAGTTCGAGCGTAGCACATTTTTGTAAAATGTGAAATTTTCAAAGAATCAATCTATCACAGAATACAATTCTGTGCTACATTATAACTCAATCATCCGTCAAATGCCTGACACGGTCTTGATTGTGAAATGTAGAACCAAACTTGTTCGGTCTAACAAAAACAGAAATAAATGTCTCGGAACAAGTTCCGAACTATGAAGGAGCAACAAAAGGAAAAATATGAAAATAATCTTCGCTTTAGTCATCCTGTTTGTATTGACATTTTACTTTTTGCAGGGAATCGAATTATCTCTTGAAAATAATATCTTAACAATTTCAGGTAGTTTCGAGCTTGAGAAATTTCCAGCACAAAAAATTAACGGAATCGAATATCTGAAATTCGATACTTCAGATTTCGGTAAAACCGGAAATAACGGAGAAGCAGAATTACCTGTATTTTCCAAATTAGTAAATCTTCCAAACACTGGAAATTATGTTCTGAAAGATCTGGAATATGATTTTGAAGAATTGGATTTGGATAAAAAGATCATTCCTTTCGGTTGGGAAGATAACACTCCCATAAATTCCGAATTTTATTATAAAGACGAGTGGTTTCCCAAAGAAATTATAAAAATTTCCAAACCAAGTATAATGCGAGGAGTCAGGTTTTCTCAAATTTCCCTCGCTGCTGCTCAATATAATCCTGCTCTTAACAAAATAAGAATTCTGAAAAATATCAAAGTAGATTTGGAATTAGATCCTTCCAAAAATGAAAATTCTGTTGCTAATGATAGAAATTCCAATATTAAACCCTTTTCCAACATTCTTATTGAAAAATCCGGAAGAACAGAAACTCCTTCATATTATAATGGAAATTACCTTCTGATCGCTCCTGATAATTGTGTTTCCTATTTACAGCCCTTATTAAGACACAAAGAAAAACTGGGTTACAAAACCAGGCTCGCAACTTTAACGGAAACAGGTTCGAGCAATACTTCCATTAAAAATTTCATCCAGAATGCTTATGATAATTGGGACTATCCGCCGGAAAATGTTATCCTGATCGGTGATGTGGATGGTACTATTGTCCTGCCCTCATATTTTGTCGAAGGTTACTGGACTCCTTGGGATGTAACCGATCATCCATATACTTTATTGGAAGGTGATGATTATTTCCCGGATATTATGCTTGGTAGAATTCCGGTTCGCTCTTTGACGCAACTGGCAACTGTTGTTAATAAGATCATCAAATACGAAAG
>Ga0136651_10001785_pt1 | contig 11842 bp, 11 predicted proteins | sample Mar14236cmmetaG_FD_94867 | JGI IMG/M metagenome (GOLD analysis project Ga0136651, IMG submission 94867) | Marine hydrothermal vent microbial communities from Guaymas Basin, Gulf of California to study Microbial Dark Matter (Phase II) - Marker... ...
AACCACGCCCAGGAGCCACAGCCGGTACGATCGGGACCGCTCTGGATGGTTCTGGCGCATGTTAACCTCGTCTGCTACAGGAGGCCCTTTGTGGAGGGCAGATTCCCGCTGAGCCGGGCCTCCGTACCGGTTGCCTGGTCCAGGGCCCTCCCGAATGCCTTGAACATGGCCTCGGCCACGTGGTGCGGTTCATGCCCTGCCATCAGATCGATGTGCAGGGTCACGCCCCCGTTGACCGTCAGAGCGCGAAAAAACTCCCTTATGAGGCCGGTATCAAAGGTGCCGGTGAAGGTCTTTTTGATGTTTACCCGGTAGGCGAGGATTGGCCGGTTGGATATGTCGATGACCACCCTTACCAGGACCTCGTCCATGGGAACGGTCGCCTCTCCGTACCTCCTGATCCCGGCCTTGTCGCTCAGGGACTTGTTCAGGGCCATCCCGAAGCAGATCCCCAGATCTTCAACGGTGTGGTGATCGTCGATCTCCCTGTCTCCCCTGGCGTTCAGATGGATCTCCATGAAACCATGTGCCGCCATCAGGTCAAGCATATGGTCCATGAAGGGGATGCCCGTGTCCACAGTGGAAGGACCTCTCCCGTCCAGATCCAGGGTCAGGGATATGTCCGTCTCCCTGGTCTTCCTGACTATTTCCGCTTTACGGTTCATTCTTCACCCATAGGTGCATAACCAAAAAAATGGTGGAGATGAGGGGATTCGAACCCCTGACCTGTACGTTGCGAACGTACCGCTCTCCCACCTGAGCTACACCCCCACTTAAAAGGGACTTCACCGCTCTCCAAACCAGTGGATTTGGGTTTTGTCCCGCACCCATTTTACTCATAACACTTTAGTATACACATTTATGGGATTAAAGCAATATTTTTTTAGCACTGCCCGTGGAAATTGTTTGACATTAGACCTGATTGTGGTAAAAGTTGGATCGTTGCCCCCGTAGCTCAGGTGGATAGAGCACCAGATTCCTAATCTGGGTGCCGCATGTTCGAGTCATGCCGGGGGCACCATAGTAAACTCACGGATGCGGGAGAATGCCATGGTAAAATTTAAGGCTATTTTACTGTCCGTCCTCATAGCTGCCGGGGCAGGCCTTGCCGGATGCTGCGGCAGTCCAGGAGAAGGTGGAGGTGGAGGCACGGCCGAGGTCAAGATAAAGCAGCATACCACCGGACAGGAGCTGATCGACCTTAAGAAGGCATACGAAAGCGGTGCCATTACCAAGGAAGAGTACGAAAAGCAGAAGGAGGCGATCCTGGAAAGAGAGTAACAGACCCGGCTTACCCCCCCCGTTCCGGTTTTCCCTCCTGTGGGCCTTAGCCCCCCTCAGGCCCGCTCTACAACCGAAGGAATATCAAAGCACCCCTTGATCGCCTCTATTGTTGCTCCAATGCTGGCAGAGGGCACCACGCCGGTAATCGAGGCTATTGTACAACTGAGACCAAGGAGATCAATCCGGGCCTTCTCCAGGGAACCGAGGAGCTCGCTTACTATCCCGTACCGGTCCCCAAAATGGGGGCCGTTCATGGCAAAGGTGGCCACCGGAGCAGTGTTTTCCGTGTCAGGCCCGGGGGATAGCGCGCCTAAGAGCCGTTCATGGGACCCCTCCGGGATGAGAGGCAGGCAGAAGCCCACTTTTTTGCTCTCCTTTTTACCGCAGGGACCTGTGGCCAGGAAGGAGAGATTCAGACCGAGCCTGGCAAACTCCTTGAAGGCCATCCCGAACTCTCCGATCCTGCGGGTATCCATCTCTACCCTGATAAGTTCCTGGTTATCCTGGTACTCCAGTCCATAGACCTTTGGCCTCTGCTCCTGAAATGAGGCCACCACCTCCTTGTATAGCTGTTCCTTCCCCTCCTGTGCCTGTTTCCACTCCGCCAGGCTCTGGTAGCCGCTGAAACTGAAAGGCCCGAACAGGGCCTTGCTTGCTCTGTTGAGGATCTTGTCATCAAGGACAATGGAAATGGTGGAAGGGGAGCTTGCCAGGGCGTTGATCTGAACGTCTTCCTGTCCAAAGGCCTCAAACAGGGCCCCCGTGATCTCAGGATTTCTCTTGTGGGGGAAGATGGATAGGATGGTGTTTCCAGGGTGGAGGAGGGGCGTGTTTTTAAGTATCTCTTCCAGCAGGCCCTGCGCCCTCCCGGCATCCTCAGCCTCCATTGCCATGTTGAACCCCCAGGCATGATCGTCAGGCACACAGGTAACGTACGGCAGATTTATCATATTTTCCGCAATAGGGCTGAAGAATCTCGAAGGGCACCCCCCTGTCCGTCTGGGGCAGGAGAGGGAGATCAGGGTCACGTTTCTAAGGACCTTGCACCCGCTGAGTTTTTCTGGGGGAGACATAAGATAAACCTGGGCAGCATGTCCTAAAGTTGAGCGATCAACGGCCAAAGGCCCTGAAGAAAGCCCGCATCAAGGGGAAACCGTGTCTGCGGAGGGGCCCGTCGTGGCCGTCTTCAATTTACCCCTATAACAGGGCCGTCACTACCTCCCAGAGACCCTCGGTGTCAATGGGCTTGGCAATGTAATCGTCCGCCTCTGTGGCCATGCCGTCCGCGTGCGTGTAGGTGGTCGTGGGGACAGCTTCACCCACGGCGGTGAGAAGCACGACAGGGATATCCCGGGTCTTTTCATCTGCCTTGAGTTCAGCGCAAAGCACGTAACCGTCCTTGCGAGGCATCATTATATCGAGGATGATCAGGTCCGGACGTCTTTTCTTGATGGACTCCTCACCCTCAATCCCATCGTAGGCCTGCCCTACTTCACACCCCTTGCTCTCCAACATCATTGAAACCGTTTCCACCAGATCAGGGTCATCATCCACTACCAGAATATACTTCTTATCCATAACCCAATCCTCCTTTTCCCGGTCGCTGATCACCGGTTGTAAGTCATAAAGCTCAGTCGTGATCTATGGGGAGTGAGCAAAAGGGTAAAGCTCACAAGCCGCCAAGGATATATTGCTACTATATCTGTAAATCCCGTTAATGGTCAATTATAAATCACAGGTCCTTGGGTCTGGGATAAAGTCCGCTCCGTTCCACGATCTCCGGTACCTTTTCCTCCCATTCGATGGCCATTATGTGAAAGCCGCTCACGCCCTCCAGTTCCTTTAACCTCTGGATGGTCTCGACGCAGATGTTTATTCCCTCCTGGGCCTGCTTCTCCTTGGGTACCCCGGCCATCCTCTTGACCACTTCGTCGGGCACGTCCATTCCGGGGACGCGGTTCTTCATATACTTGGCCATGCCTGCTGATTTAAAGGGGGTCACCCCGGCCAGGATATAGACCTTTTCGTGAAGGCCCCGGTCACGGGCCTGCTTCATCCAGAGTTCAAACTTGTCCAGATTGTAGATACACTGGGTCTGGATAAATTCCACGCCGGCGGCGATCTTCTTTGCCAGACGGGGGACCCTTATCTCAAAGGGGTCTGCAAATGGGTTGGCAGCCGCTCCCACAAACATGGCAGGTGGTCTCTTGATAGGGTCTCCGCCAAGGAATTTTCCCTCATCCCTCATCAATCTCACGGTCTGAATCAACTGCATGGAGTCAAGATCAAAGACGTTCTGCCCCTGGGGGGAGTCCCCGAAGGTTTGATGGTCCCCGGAAAGGCAGAGGATATTATGGATGTCAAAGGACGCTGCCCCCAGGATATCGCTCTGGAGCGCGATGCGGTTTCGGTCCCTGACCACCATCTGCAGTATGGGCTCGAGTCCCATCAGTTTGAGGTGTATACAGGATGCGAGGCTGGAAAGGCGGGTCACGCTGGTCTGGTTGTCGGTAATGTTGATGGCGTCAACATGCTCTTTTATCATTTCAGCCTTTCTGGTGATCGCCTCAGGGTCGCTCCCCCTGGGAGGCCCGCACTCTGAAGTGACTGCCAACTGTCCTGAATCAAGGACTTTTTCAAGCCTGCTCGGTGTCTTTACGCTCATTGTCTCACATCCTCCCTGACCACTTTTCTGGGGCCCCCGGCCCGTTCTGTTGACCAGTCCTTGATAGGGGCTATTTCCTCATACTCGTCCAGCCTGCCAAGCTCTTTCAGCCGGTCGATAATAAGCTGCCATGCACAGTCCAGGTCTTTACTTATCTCGCACTTGCCCTTTGTGGAGCCGCCACAGGGACCGTTGAGAAGTCTCTTGGCACATCGGGATATGGGACAGATGCCCGCTGTCCTGTCCAGGATGCACTTGCCGCAGCCCTGACAGCGTTCGCTCCACACCCCTCTCTCTTCAGTCACCCCCATAAAACAGGTGTTGACCCCGGGATATACATGGGTGGCAAAGTACTTCTCGGCCATGAACTGAACCCCGACCCCGCAGGCCAGTGAAACAACGGCCTCGTACTGATCAATGCTGTTCCGAAGCTCCTCAAGATACTCGTGATCGCACTGCCTTTCAAGGGTGATCTCGTCTATTTCCGTCTTCAGCCCCTCGTTCATGAAGAACATGCGCATGGAAGAGGCCAGGACCCCCACCTCCTTCTTGCCGCCGGCCTCACAAACGGTGACGCACTCATTGCAACCCGCAATGAGGATTTTCCGGTAACCTTTTACCATCTCTATGATTTCCTCAATAGGCTTTTTGTTTGCAACGATCATACCTTTATCTCCTCCTGTTGATTGTGGATTGCGGAGCGGTTTTCTCAGCCCTGTTTATCTGTTAACGCTTCCGAAATCCGCAATCAGATCATGCTGCCTTTCCCATGGCTTCCTTTATGGGATTGGGGCCCATTTCCGTTATCTTTTTGGTCATTTCAACGGCATACTCCGCGAACCTGGGGCCTTCTCCTGAGGAGAGGTTGAACATCTTTACCCGTTCACCCCCCACGCCAACCTTGTCCAGGATGGCCTTTGCCTGCTCCACCCTCTTGCGGGCCCTCAGGTTCCCCCTGTCAAAGCGGCAGTCCCCCTCCATGCAGCCCACAACGTAGACGCCGTCGGCCCCCCTCTCAAATGCCCGGAGGATATGCAGAAGGTCCACCTTCCCGGTACAGGGCACCCTGATAATCCTTATTGTGTCTGGATATCTGAGACGCATCGAACCTGCCAGGTCCGCGGCCGTGTATCCTCAGAAGTCGCAGCAGAACGTTATTATGATGGGTTGAAACTCTTCCATGAAAAACTCCTTACAGTAATCGGCATCCTTCATTCACCAGTGTACACCTTTTTCGAAAAAGCGTGTATTATCGAATTGAATGCCGATGTAGAGACTGGAAATTGGAAATTTGAAATTAGGTAAAGCATCTACCTCTTTTTCATCTTTGTATTTTTTCCAATTTCCAATTTCAAGTTTCCAATTTCACTGCCAAAATACAAGATCAACCAAGATCAACAAAGTGTCAACTACTCTTGACTTGTCGTGAAGGACGCCCAATAATCGATGCTCAGTGCTCAGAAACCCGCATTCCTGTGGCTTGATGATTGAAAGACCCGCAACCCGCAACTAATATCCGGTTCCCCACAGATCACACCGCCCCCTCAAGCAGCGCATCTACCTTGGCGAGGATCTGATCGTCTTCATACCAGTTCAGCTCTATGGCCTTGGCCGGACATTCGGCCGCGCATATACCGCAGCCGTGGCACAGGGCCTCGTCGATCTCGCTTGCCCCTTCTGCGTTGATTCGGGGTACTCCGTAGGGACAGGCCCGGACACAGATGAGGCATGCCGCGCATCTTTCCTGATCCACCCTGGCCGTTACCGCGGAAAGCCGGATTTCGGGCTGTGACAGGAAGGTGGAGGCCCTTGCGGCCGCGGCCATGGATTGAGAGATGGCCTCGGACAGGAGTTTGGGGCCGTGGGCCGTACCGCACAGGAAGATCCCCTCGTTGGCAAGGTCCACGGGCCTCAGTTTCACATGGGCCTCAATAAAAAAACCCTCGTCGTTTCTGGGAAGCTTGAGTATGGACGCTAATTCTTCAGTATCTTCCGCTACCATGCCCGCGCTCAGGACCAGGCGGTCGGCATGTATAAGGACCTCCCTCTGAAGCACATGGTCCTTGAACGTGACAGCTATTCCCTCATCGGCGGCCTCCACCTGCGGTGGGTTATCCTGACCAAAACGGCAGAAAATAACCCCCTGTTTTCTTGCCTCGGTGTAGTAATCCTCCAGGAGCCCGTACATGCGCATGTCACGGTAAATGATGTAAACCTCCGTATCCGGGTTAAGCTCTTTGATATGGATGGCGTTCTTCACCGCACTCTGACAGCAGACGCGGGAGCAGTTTGGGTTTTCATGGTTGCGGGATCCCACGCACTGGATCATGACCACCCTCTGGAGATCCGATGCCCCCTTCAGCTCCAGCCTCTTGCCCAAAGAGATCTGGGTCATCACACGATGATCCGTCCCGTAGAGGTACTCTCTGGGCGTATATTCCCTGGCCCCGGTGGCCAGGATTACCACACCGTGGTCTATCTTTCTCTCGTACATGCCAGGTCCCACCATGATCTCGGTGGTAAAGTTGCCCTTGAACCCGGTGAACCCAACGATAAGGGACTCTGTCAGGACCTGGATCTTGTCGTTCTGGCTAACCCTGTCAACAAGGTCCGTGAGATACTTCTGGATATCCGCGCCCTCAATGGTGGTGGTCAGTTCCCTGGAAAGCCCCCCCAACTGGGCCTCCTTCTCCACTATTACCGTCTCTATTCCCTGTTCCGCCAGACCAAGGGCCGCGTTCATCCCCGCCACGCCACCTCCGATAATCAGGGCGCGTTTGTTTACGGGTATGCTCTTCTCCTTTAGCGGTTTCAGGAGGCCGGCCCTGGCCACTGCCATGCGGACCAGGTCCTTGGCCTTGTTGGTGGCCGCTTCCGGATCATCTCCATGGACCCACGAGTCCTGGTCCCTGATGTTGGCCATTTCAAACAGGTACTTGTTAAGACCGCAGGTCTGCAGTGTTTCCTGAAACAGGGGCTCATGGGTGCGGGGTGAGCATGAGGCCACGACAATCCGGTTGAGCCTGTTTTCCCTGATAACCTCTTTGATCTTCTCCTGGGTATCCTGGGAACAGGTAAAGAGGTTTTCTTCCGCATGGGTTACAAAGGGAAGCCCGGACGCGTACTCGGTTACGGCCGGGACGTCCACCACACCGGCGATGTTGATACCGCAGTTGCATACGAACACCCCAATCCTGGGACCCTCTCCACTCACGTCTATTTCCGGCGGGATCTCGAGGGATCTGGTATCCTGGTCCCTTGCCTCTGACAGGGATCTCCCCGCAGCGCAGGCCGCGGCGCTTGCCTCGGTTACCGATCCGGGGATATCCTTTGGTCCCTGAAAGATGCCGCAGGCGTAAATACCTGGCCTTGATGTGCTCACAGGCCTGAAGGGATGGGTGGCGGCGAAGTTGTACTCGTCCAGTGCAAGCCCCAGCCGCTTGCCCAGGGCTATGGTCTCTTCGCTCACCTCCAGCCCCACGGAGAGGACCACCATATCGAAGATCTCCTGATGGATGATCCCCTCCTCATCGGAGTAGCTTATTTCCAGGTCGTCCGTGCCGGGAACAGGGTCTATGGTATGGACACGGGACCTGACAAATCTCACGCCATGTTCCTCTCTTGCCCTGTTGTAGTACTTCTCATAGTCCTTTCCAAAGGCCCGCATGTCCATGTAGAAGATGGCCGTGTCCAGGGGCTCTTCACTGTGGTCCTTGGCAATGACCGCCTCCTTTATGGCGTACATGCAGCACATGGCCGAGCAGTACCCGTTTCCGCAACGGTTCGTATCCCTTGATCCCACGCACTGGAGCCACGCGATTTTTCTTGGTTCTCTCTCGTCCGACGGTCTTGTCAGGTGGCCAAGGGTGGGACCGGTGGCGCTCAGGATCCGTTCAAATTCCAGGCTCGTCATTATGTTTGGATGGCTCTGGTGGTGATAGATATCCTCATAGGGCTCCGTGTCAAAGACCTCGGCCCCGGGACAGAGAATAACCGATCCAACAATAACCTCTCTCTCAACCTCCTCCTGGGTATGATCGATGGCCTCAGCCACGCATGCCTTTACGCACTGATAACACTCGGAGCAGATCCCGCACTTGAGGCACCGTTCACTCTCTCCCCTTGCCTCCTCTTCATTAAAACCAAGGGCTATCTCTTTGAAGTTGCCCAGACGTTCCTCCGGGGAGAGCTGCCTCATGGGGGTCCTCTGTGTAAAGGGTTCCTCCGTCACTTCGGGCTTTTCGTAGGTCCAGTCCTTTTCTCTCCCCTCCCTCAGGTCGAGGCCGTTGAGGTAGCGATAAATGCTCTTTGCGGCCTCCTTTCCGCATTCAACCGCCTCCACCACGGATCTGGGACCGTAGAACAGGTCTCCCCCGGCAAAGATCCCTTCCTTTCCAGGGACTTCAAGGGTGACGGGATCTGCCTGGACCCCGCCCTGGGGGCTCGTGGTGATCCCCTCCTTTTCAGCGAAAGAAAGATCAGCGGCCTGGCCTATGGCAACAATGACGGTCTCACCTTCCATGGTGGTCAGGTCGGTTTCATCGTACTCGGGGTTGAAACGTCCCGTCTCATCGAACACAGAGGTGCAGGCCATGAATTCCACGCCTGAGAGCACCCCGTTCTTCTCAAGAAAGCGCCTGGGACCCAGACCGTTGGAGATGCTTACCCCCTCCTCAAGGGCCTCTTCCACTTCATAATCCCAGGCCGGCATCTCGTCGGGCTGCTCCAGGCAGACCAGGGAAACCTGGTCTGCCCCCTTGCGCATGGCGGTCAGGGCCACGTCGATGGCCACGTTTCCCCCGCCGATAACGATCACCCTCTTTTTTAGGGAAACCTCGTTTCCAAGGGCCACATCACGCAGGAAATCCACGCCCTTGAGCACTCCGGGAAGGTCCTCCCCCTCCACGTTTAATCCCCGGCTCAGGTGGAGACCCGTACCAAGGAAGACCGCCTTGAAGCCGTCATCCCTGAGACTCTCAAGGGTTACATCCTCTCCAAAGGTAACCCCGGTCCTGATGCTCACCCCCATATCCTCGATGACCCTGATCTCAGCGGCAAGCACGTCCCGGGGCATCCTGTAGGCGGGAATACCCACTGCCATCATACCGCCTGCCACGGGGAGCTTCTCAAATACGGTGACCTGATAGCCCTCCTTTCTCAGGAAATAGGCAGCGCTTAGCCCTGCGGGTCCAGCCCCCACTACGGCCACTCTCTCTTCACGGTCCTGGGCAGTGTCAGGAACAAAGGGTTCATCCTGTGAGAAGTCGTGGTCGGCCAGGAAGCGATGGATATACTGGATCTCTAAGGGTTCGTCCGTGTCTCCCCTGGTGCAGACCCCCTCGCAGGGATGGTGGCATACCCGGCCGCATATGGCTGGAAAGGGGTGGGCCTCCTTGAAGAGTTCCAGGGCCTCCCTGTACTTGCCCTCCCTGGTGAGGGCTATAAAGCCCTGAACGCTCACGTGGGCCGGACAGGTGGCCTTGCAGGGGGCTGTTCCCCTCTTTGAAATGACAAAGGCCCCGGGCATGGCCTGGGCGTAGCGTTTGTGGACCGCCTTTGTTGTGGCGAGTCCCACGTTATACTCGTCCTCTATATCTATGGGACAGACCTTGGAGCACTCCCCGCAGCTTGTACACTTTGAAAGGTCGATATAGCGGGGCTTTTGCAGGATGCGGGCCTTGAAGTTGCCCTCTTCTCCCTCAAGCGATCTGAGTTCCGCCGTGGTAATGATCTCTATGTTCAGGTGCCGGCCGACCTCGACCAGTTTGGGTGAGATCACTCACATGGCACAGTCATTGGTGGGAAACGTCTTGTCCAACTGGGACATGAGCCCGCCAATGGCAGAGGATCTTTCAATTAGATATACGTAGAATCCTGAGTTTGCCAGATCCAGGGCCGACTGCATTCCGGCGATACCGCCTCCAAGGACCATTACAGAGCCTGACATCTTTTTGGACTGATCATCGGGCATAATCATCTCTTCCTTTCTCATATTTTTGCCGTGTCAAGGAGCTGGGGCAGTTTGTCCTCCCAGCCCACGGTGGAGATCATGACCCCCGCCATTTTAAGATCCTTGAACTGATTGATGAGTTCCGCCGCAATGCCGATGCACTGCTTCATCTTATCGGGCGCCTTCTGAATCCCCCTTATCATTTCAGGCGGGATGGAGACGTTTTTGATGTTTCGATCAATATAGCGGGCCATCCCTGCCGACTTTAGCAGAAGGACCGTGGGGATTATGGCCACCCTGTCCATGTCAACCCTCTTCAGGAACTGCCGAAAACGGTGGAGGTCGAAGACCGGGGTGGTTATGGCGAATTCAACACCCCGCTTGAGCATCTTTTCCAGGTTCTTTATCTCTATATCAAGGGCCCCGCCGATGGCCCCCGCGTTCAGGGTTGAACCCGTGAAAAAGGCCGGGCTTCCCATCAGCTCTATTCCTGCCATGTCCCTTCCTTCCCGCATTTTGCCCATGGCCTCCAGGAGCTCCATCAGGTCCAGGTCGTACACCTCCCTTGCCTGGGGGTGGTCCCCGAACCTGATATCTTCGCCGGGGACCGCCATGAGGTTCGATATGCCCAGGGCCGAGGCGGATAAAATGTCCGCCTGCAGGGCCAGGCGGTTTCTGTCCCTGCAACAGACCTGCAGGACCGTCTCCAGACCCTTTTCCTTCAGATAGGCGCATCCCCCTAGGGAGCTCGCCTTCATAACTCCGTTGGCCATCTCAGGGACCACCACGGCATCAAGGCGGCCTTTTACCTGGTTGGCGTTCTCTGTGAGACGGGAGAAATCGTTGCCCTTAGGTGGTTCAAATTCCCCCAACACAACGAATTTTCGAGAAGCGATCTTTTCCTTCAACGTCATGGTCTGGACCTCCGGGTCAATGGGATAATCCGTTGACGGCGTTGGATATGGCCATCTCCAGATCTTGGATTCCAAAGGGTTTAATATGATAGTAGAAGATCTTCTGCTTACGGATCTGGCTCTCTATCTCAGGGGTGTTGTTTTCAGCGCATACTATAACCGGCAGTTCAGGCTCAATCCCCTTGATAACGCAGATGAACCCGTAGTCTTTCTCAAGGAGGGTGGCGTCAAGAACGAGCACGTCCACCCTCTTCTCCTGGAGGGTAAGGAGGGTCTCTTTCAGATTGGGGGTTTTCAGAAGGATAAAACCCCTGTCCCTGAAAAAGGCCCGCAATTTTTCTGAAAGCCCCTCCTCTGGTTCGGCAATAAGGATGACCTTTTGATCGTCCATTGTTTAAAGTCCGTTCAATGCCTATTTCCAGGTTCGCTGAAATCTTGCGACCTGTGCGGTTAGGCTTAGTCCATGGGGGCCTCTTTTCCAAAGGACGCAACAAAATATTCCATCACGACATGGAACGTCCCCTTAGTTGGATTACAGTTTCGGAGCAGGCAGGAACCCGTACATGCTCCAACCGAGATTCTCTCCTGGGGCTCTCCCGTACCTTATTTCAAGCGCATGCTGCCGTCCCTATAAAATGAGATAGGGTTTTGCGTCCTTTGGAAAAGAGGCCCCCACGGACGGACTTCCACCACGGGCGGGATAGATCCCGTATCCACAATTGCTGAACCCTAACCGCACAGGTACGAAATATTGTCACAGGTCTTAAAGCAATCTTCGTGCCTGCAGGTGGAAGGAACTGGGTTTATGTCGTTAAATCAGGAGGATAACGCGATCAGCGCGGTCACGGGAAGTGGTATGGCATTTGGGGTATTTTGTAACATCTTAGAAGGGTAGTGGTTAATAACATTCTGTTATCTTTAATAAATCTGGATAACGGGGAAAAGACGGCCGTATGTTACAAAATTACCCGTTTGGGAACGGGGTCCCTGGGTTCGTTGGAAGACCATGCCCCCGGGACCTGCCTGCGC
>Ga0136651_10001791_pt1 | contig 11822 bp, 8 predicted proteins | sample Mar14236cmmetaG_FD_94867 | JGI IMG/M metagenome (GOLD analysis project Ga0136651, IMG submission 94867) | Marine hydrothermal vent microbial communities from Guaymas Basin, Gulf of California to study Microbial Dark Matter (Phase II) - Marker... ...
GTGGCTATGACGACAAGAAGGTTATAGACTACCTTTATAGAAATGATGCGAGTTTCATTATTCGCAGTAAAGGGATTAGAGATGTCTATTATGAAGGAGAGAAGATGTCTTTCTCAGAGGTTTTACGAAAAGTAGAGATGCCCTATACGTTTACGGGAGGAACACGACATGAACAGCTTATAGCAGGGGCAGTAAACGTATCTGTGCCCGTTGATCCTCACCCAAGAAAAAAGAATGCAACGCTTGTTCCTATTACTCTCATAGTAGCACGCTATAAGAAAGGCAGAAAGTTAGGAGGTTTTTTCTATTTATTCTTTTCCTTTCCACACCATGAAATGCCAGAAGAAGAGCTTATAGAAAAGGCACTTCGTTGCTATAGAATACGTTGGAAGATCGAAGAATTTTATCGACAGGTGAAGTGTACGTTTAACTGGGAATCACTACAACTTATGACATATCAATCCCTCAAAACCTTTAACAGCTTGCTGCTGGCAGCTCTTATATTCCTCTATGATCTAGAATCTATGAAGGTGCAATTTGCGCAGACTTATACCTGCCTTATGCTCGAAAGTAAAAACAAATTGAAAGAATTATCAAAATTTATTTATTACAGACTCTCCCTTGCCCTCTCTTATTGCTTCCAGTTTATGAAAAAATATCATAAATGCACGTACAAAAAACAAAAAAACTATAATCTACAAACGGAGTTGGCATGTTTGTGAAAAATTTTGGGGGTGCATGTTAATAAATCGAGATTCTTGACAAATTTTCTGCTAATATCATTAAAAAAAATATGATGAAAAAGTTTTATATGATTATTAATTATTTTGGAGGTACTCCATGAAAAAAATTATTCTGTTTTTTTTACTCATGTGTTTTAGTTCATTATTGTTTGGGCAGATGTCAATGTTCTTTGAGGTATTCGATTTTGACGTCGTTTATCCTTCTGCATTTGATAAAAACAATCCAGCAGATCAACCAATCATCTTTATTCTTGATATAGAAAATCTTTCAGGAGAAGAACAGCAGTGTAAGCTTGCAATGTCATTGCACTCCACCGAATATGGCGAGTTACTCTCTGCTGCTGACGGGCTTATCACAAAATATGATGGTATTCCTGGAAATACTGAGAGTCAGTATCTTTTGTTTTCTGATACTCAACCAGCTTACAATCTAACAAATCGAGACATTATCAATAATAATGTGAAGATCGCGGGCTCGTGGAATGATATTCTCAGCAATATTCCTGATTTTGAAACCTTTGTTATGGATAACGGCTATCTTCCCAGCGGAACCTACACATTTGCTTTTACTCTGTATGATCTCCAGATGGTTCCGATAATGACTGTATCCGAAAATCTTATTATTTCAAATGATCTTGTCGTGAATCTCCTGGCTCCAGGTTCCGAAGTGGCACAAGGTCAATCAACCTCTTTTGTGCTCACTGTAAGTGATGAAACACCCACCTTTGCATGGCAGTCCTCGGCATCCGGGCACACACTAACCCTCTGGGAGTTGGATCCTACTGTGTATTCATCTATTCAGTTTGACGATCTGCCCGATCCACTCGTTGAACTCACTGGTATTTCTGAACTCTACTATCAGTATCCTTCTTCTCTGCCTAACCTGAAAGATAAGTATGTGTATGTATGGAATGTGGAAGGTGAATTCACCACAACTCTCGGATCGGAATCCGTTAATAGTGAATACTATGGTTTTAAATACACAGAACCTTCCGGCACATCAGGCGGAGATCCCAATGTTGAAAACCTGGTTGACAATCTTACCGCGCTTGGTTTATTTGATCCGGGACAGCTTGGTGGTTACGATCCCACTGGTCAGGTGTACATCAATGGTGTGTTGATCACTGTTGAGAATCTCGGTGAATTTCTTAACGGATTATTCAATGGTGAATATGAAATCGAATCAATCGTGATCGAGTAGGAGGAGCCATGAAAAAGTTAGTATTTCTTATTTTATTGGCAGTTCTTTTTGTTTCACTTCTCTTTGCAGAAGCCAATCCTGCTGCAGTAATCCTTCAGAGCAAGGGTGTCATAGAGCTATCAAGAGATGGTGAGAAGAAGAATGTCTCAAGCGGTGAGATTTTATACAATGGAGATGAATTGGTTTCTTCAGAAGAATCCATAGCTGCGATCCGATTTGTTGATGACGGAGCGATCATAAAACTCTTCTCAAACTCAATTCTTACGATTATCACAACAAAAGTAGAGAATAAGCTCGATAAACAACTTTACCTTGAAGTCGGGGAGTTATGGTCAAAAGTGAAAAAAGAATCTGGAGCATATCAAATAGAAACACCAACTGCCGTAGCAGCAGTTAAGGGAACAGATTTCCTCACCGAAGTGAAAGATAATGGAGATACTTGGCTCTTTACCTTTGAAGGTGTCGTGGAGCTCAAAACAGATGTAGGTTCTGTGGAAGTTAGTAAGGGATCAACCGGTATTGCTGTATCAGGTTCTGCACCTATACAAAGAAAAACTGAAAAAGATGAGATCAAAGAAGGTGTACGTAAAGAAATAGAACAGGTGGTCGAGACCAATGTTATGGAAATCGAATTTAAAGATGCAAATGGCGAAACAAAGACCATGAAGATCTATTATAAATAATTGGAGGTTGCGATGAAGAAGTCTGTACTTGTAATACTCATGCTCGTTCTTTCTGTAACATATGTATTTGCTCAAAGTGTTGAGGTTGATTTTATCCCTCCTGAATTTGTAGAAAGTCTTAAACCGCTGAATCTCAGACTCGATATAATAAGCGGTGGGGATAAAATTGAAGAGGTATATCTATTCTATAAAAAGGGAAACCTTGATTTCACGCAGGAACTTATGGAGCCTGGACTGGGGATCAATCAGTATTATCAGACAACCATTCCCGGAAGGTATATAGATCAGGCGATTTCATTCTATTTCCGTTTAATATTGAAAGATGGACTGGATCAAACCATCCCTGCTACCGATCCCATCAATAATCCCTACTATGTACCATTAAGACAAAAAGAGAAGCCCAAAAAGGATGCATACTTTCAGATTCTAAGTCCTGATCAGGAATACAATTATCAGGATAAAGACTTCATGGTTGCCATCTCTTATTTTTCACTGGAAGATAAATTGCAGGATAAAAGCATCGTGCTTTATTTTGACGGCAGAGATGTTACCGCTGATGCAACGATCGCCAATAATATGCTTGTATACAAACCAGCAGCTGTAGGACCTGGGAATCATACTATTCGAGTTGCAGTACTGAACAAAGACGATTCTATCTTCAAAGAGATGAGCTGGACGGTTCAGGTAAAGAAAGTGACCACTCTTCAGAAACTTTCCGTTTCTGTGAATGGTGACCTTGTGATCGATTCGAGATTGACCTTGAATGATGGGGATAGTAGTTCATTCTATTTTGATAAAGATAAAGAATGGAGAAGTACCGGACAGCTACGTCTCTGGGGTGGAAAAGACTGGTTCAGATATCGAGGACGAGTATATGTTTCTTCGGAAGAGAGCAGTAAAAGACAGCCTTACAACAGGTATTCACTTGATTTACACATGCCGCATCTCAGTCTGTATTTTGGGGATCACAACCAGGTTTTCTCCAATACAACTATTGCAGGTAAAAATGTGCGTGGAATTGGTGGCGAATTGACTTTCGGCTTCTTCAAACTCCACTCTTTCTACGGACAGATACAGCGTCACATAAAGGGTACACAGATTATTGACAGCACCACAGTACCGTATGATACCACATATACTGGTGGGTATTATAACAGGAACTCGCTGGGTGTTCGTATGCAGTTTGGAAATGAACGAACATTCTACGTCGGTTTGAATGCATTAAAAACCAAAGATGACATAGATTCCGAAGCATATGCAGAGAATCCAAAAGATAATGTTGTGGTTGGTCTGGATAGCAGATTGAATCTTTTCAGGAGCAGACTCCAGTTCGGATGGGAGGTTTCGACGAGTTTGCTGAACAATAACATTGCACCGGGAGTACTCACCAAAGAAGATATGGATTCACTGGACATCGATCTACCCTTCAATCCAGAGGATATAGAAAGTATTTTCATTATCAATGAATTCGTTGAACCATATAAACCTTCATTATCATCAATTGCCGCAGAAACCTACCTGCGTGCATTCTTCATGCATAATCTTCTCAATTTTAAGTATTCCTATGTGGGAGCAAGTTACAACTCGCTAGCAAATCCATACCTGCAGAAAGATAAAAGTGGTTTCAATATTATGGATAATATTACGCTGATGAATAATCAGTTAAACTTCGGGATTGGATATCATGCATACAAAGATAACCTGCGTGATACTAAAGAAGCGACTACCCATACGAAGGGCTATAGGATGAATGCCGGGTACTATCCTTTTGCACGGATTCCCAATATCTCTCTCAGTTATCAGAAGACAAATATTACAAAAGAAGTCAGTGATTCCACATTATTCCCAGCGAATAGATTGAGTGATATTATCACCTTCAGTACCTCCTATAAATTTCCAGTCAGTATCTTCTCACCAACCGATACACGGATTGTACTTAGTTTCTCGAATACGAATACAACAGACAAAGAATTCAATACCTATGATTATAACACCCAAAATTATCGCTTTAATGTAATCAGTGAATTTAAGGAGCTCCCAATGACCACACGATTTAATATGAGTTATTTTGCACGTAAGGATGCTCCAGATACACTTGAAACGAAAAAAAGCAATTACTTCAATGTAGGTATTTCTGAGGAAATTCGTCCTAACCTTTTCAAGAAAGGGAATTTTAGAACCTCACTTGGTTATAATTGGACTCGTTCGACCGGTGATAACAAATATACAAAGCATTATATTACGTGGGGAATGTATAATCAATTCAAGATTTTGCCCACGGATACGTTCCTTACTCTTGAGTTGTCATATATGATATATGATGATTCTAATGATAGTGCCGAAGATTATAATCAGATGAGAGGAATCCTCAAATTCACTCAGAAATTCTAAAAAGATTTGTTAATTAATGATCAAGGGATGCAGTTGGCATCCCTTTTTTTATAGAAAAAGTATTTACTACTACGCTATTATTGTAGTTTGGGATTTGGTTTGTAGATAGCTCCTTTTCGAATATGAATGACCTTTCCGTGAAATACTTTTACGATAGTTGATGGTTTATTATTAAATGAATGAATAGTATCAATGATCATTCCCTGGACATCATTCTGAAATTTCTTCTTGATCTGATTAACATCGTTCATGCTTTCATGACCGCTGATATTAATACTCGTACTAATCATTGGCAGATTGGTTTGCTTGAGTATCGCCCGAGTTATCTCATTGCCGACCATTCGGATAGCAAATTTCTTTTTATAACATACAGGATTGTGCCAGTATTCTTTCTTTGCTCTAAGTAGAATAGTTAATGGACCTGGCCAGTATTTTTGCATGAGATTTTTTTCAGTCTTGGAGACTTTATCGATCAAACGATCCAGCTGGATATAGTCTGCTACAAGCACAATAAAACCACGGGTATTCTTTTTGCGTTTTTTTATCTCCATTATCTTCTTTATACTGGCAGTATCAAATAGATTTGCACCAAATCCATAGAGATTTTCTGTAGGGTGTATTAGGATGCCATTATCGAGTAACACACCAGCTGCAGCTGAGACAAGGGAATCTTGTATCGAATCATTGAATACTATAATTTTCATTAATCTATAGTTTTATCTAAGTATTCGAGCGGGTCAACTGCCTTTCCAAGTTTTCTTATTTCGAAGTACAACCCGTCAGTATCCATAAGATAGTTCTTACCCGAATAGGCAATCACATCAGACTTATGTATTTTCTGTTCCTTATGAACTGAGAGTTTATCATTGAAGCCATAGAGACTATAGAATCCATTTTGATGATCGATGATAACGAGATTGCCTTTATTCTCGAACCATCCAGCATATGCAACTACTCCAGAAGCAATCGAACGAACAGGTGAACCATAGTTTGTCTTAATATAAATTCCCTCGCTCTTGATAGTAGCATTTGTATTGTTTATCTTATAAACACCGTATTCCTGTACGATTTCACCATCTACGGGCCACACAAGTTCTTCATCAAAATAAAAAGTATATTCCTTTCCATATTTTTCCGCTTCTTTCTTGGCGATGAAATTTTCAAGGGCTGTAATACCTTCCTGCAATGAGTATATCTGATCTCTATATTGCTCTTCTACTCGCTCAATAAACGTGAGCTCCTGTTCTTCTGCTTGTTTTCTGGATAGAATCTTGTTATAGTTCGATTTTACGTATTCAATATTTTGCAGCAACTGGCGCAGCTGTTTTTGCTTCTTTTCACTGAGGTTTTGATGCTGCACAAGCATCATTCGCAGACTATCAAGATTATCGAGAAGTGATTGAGCACAGAGTTGAAGACTTGAGAATAGTGAATAGTTCAAGGGATTATGCTCTATGAAGGTGTTTTCATTATGAAGGATTACGAGATTTTTTATTAGATCATTAAGGATATCTTCATTTTCGGAGAAGTATTGCTCATTTTGAATGATAGCTGTCTTAATGCTGTCGAGATCGAGTTCTGTTCTGTATTTCTGGCTGCGATATGCATCAACTTCCGCCTGTAGAGATTTTAATTTCTTGATGAGAGAATAGATTCTGGAATTTTGTACGTCCTTTTCCGTGAGTAGTTCCTCGATCATTGTTTGTGTTGTTTCAATCTCTTTCTCAAGCTCTGCTATCCGCTCCTTGGTCACTTGCTGAAGATCAGCATTCACGAGCGAAGTTCCAATGAAAAAGAGGATAATAAGACATACAAAATACTTCATACAAATCAAATTTATAGTATTGAGAAATTCTGTCAAAAATTTAAAAAATATATTGACGTGGGTTTGCCCTCTCTCAATGGACGTAACATAAATAATGGATATTTATTTAAATATTATGATATTACGGAGGCGTAATGAAGAAAGATTATAAAGCAATCGATGGCAACACTGCTGCTTCTCATGTAGCGTATGCATTCAGTGAGGTCGCAGCGATCTATCCTATCACTCCTTCTTCTCCGATGGGTGAGCTTGCTGATGCCTGGGCTGCAGAAGGAAGAAAAAATGTGTTCGGACAGACCATTGATGTAATCGAAATGCAATCCGAAGGCGGAGCATCAGGAGCAGTTCACGGCTGCTTATCAGCTGGTGCTCTCACCACAACCTTTACCGCATCCCAGGGTTTGATGCTGATGCTACCCAACATGCACAAGATCGCAGGTGAAATGCTTCCCACAGTATTTCATGTTTCTGCACGTTCACTTGCATGTCAATCACTCTCAATCTTTGGTGATCATTCAGATGTAATGTCAGCTCGAAATACTGGGTGGGCTCTGGTAGCAGCTGGCTCGATTCAGGAAACTATGGATCTGGCTGTTGTTTCACATCTTGCAACACTTAAAGCGAATGTTCCGTTCTTGAATTTCTTCGATGGATTCAGAACCTCGCACGAGATCCAAAAAGTGCATGTGCTCCCGTATGATGAACTCAAAAGCATGCTGGATATGAAGTATGTCGAGAATTTCAGAAAACGTGCAATGAATCCAGAACATCCTTTACTGAAAGTTGGTGCTCAAAATCCTGATGTCTATTTCCAGGGACGAGAAACTGTGAATAAATATTATGATATTACTCCTGAAATCGTTCAGGAATATATGGATGTTTTTGCAAAGAAATTCGGACGTGAATATCATCTCTTTGATTATGTAGGAGCTCCTGATGCAGACAGAATAGTAATTGCAATGGGATCTTCCACAGAAACGATCGAAGAAACAGTCAACTACATGAACAAAAAGTGCGGTGAAAAAGTCGGTGCAATCAAAGTTCGTCTTTACAGACCGTTCTCAGTTAAAGCATTGATTGACGCAATACCTGAGACAGTGAAAAAGATCGCAGTGTTGGATAGAACAAAAGAGCCAGGTTCGATCGGTGAGCCGCTCTATCTCGACGTTTCGGTAGCTTTGAAGGACAAGGATATCGAAGTAATTGGTGGACGTTATGGATTATCCTCCAAGGAATTTACTCCAACTATGGTAAAAGCTGTTTTTGATAATCTTAATGGAGAAGTAAAGCATGGATTTACTGTTGGAATAGTTGATGATGTTACCAATACATCACTCGAGCTTGATGATAAGATCGATGCTGAGCCAGAGGGTGTAATCCGCTGCAAATTCTGGGGTTATGGCTCAGATGGTACGGTAGGAGCAAGCAAGAATTCAATTAAAATTATTGGGGATAACACTGACATGTACGTACAAGGTTATTTCCAGTACGATTCCAAGAAATCAGGTGGTATTACAATATCCCATCTACGCTTTGGCAAAGAGAAGATCCAATCACAGTATTTATTGAATCATGTTGATTTTGTCGCATTGCACAAATCATCCTATATCGGAAGATATGACATTCTTGAAGGTATCAAAGAGGGTGGTACTTTCCTTATTAATTCACTCTGGAAAGCTGATGAAGTATTTGAGAATTTAACAAAAGATCTTCAACAGACAATAATTGATAAGAAGATCAAAGTGTACACCATAGACGCACTTAAGATAGCTCAGCAGGTTGGACTTGGTACTCGTATCAACACAGTTATGCAGGCGGCATTCTTCAAGATTTCTGGTGTGTTACCCGAGAAAGAAGCTATTCAGCTTATCAAAGATGCGATCAAAAAGACCTTTATCAAGAAAGGAGAGGAAATCGTTAAGATGAACTGGAAAGCAGTTGATGAAGCTGCTGATGCTCTTGCTCGTGTACCAATTCCGGATAAGATAACGAAATCCGCTCCTGAACTCAAGCTCATTCCTGATGATGCAGATAGCTTTTGCCAGAATGTGATCAAACCAATCATGCATTTCAAAGGTGATGATATCAAGGTCTCTGACATGCCCTTTGATGGACAGATCCCCACTGCTACAAGTCAGCTTGAAAAACGTGGTGTAGCATCTGAGGTGCCGGAATGGTATCCCGACCTTTGTATACAGTGTAACCAGTGCTCACTGGTTTGTCCACATGCTGCAATTAGAGCTAAACAAATCGATCCTGAAGATTTGAAAGATGCTCCTGAAGGTTTCGAAACAAGAAAATCTAAAACAAAGAATGAGCGTGATCTTCAGTTTAGAATACAAGTTTATGTAGAAGATTGTGTAGGATGCGGTAACTGTGTTGAAACCTGTCCTGTCAAGGATAAAGCTATCAAGATGGTTCCTATCGAGCAGGCACGTGAAAAGGGTGAATCAGACAGAGTCGATTTCTTTGATGATCTTCCGGATAATGTGCTTGACGGAGTGAAACGTGAATCTGTCAAAGGCAGCCAGTTCCTTATGCCGTATTTTGAATTCAGCGGTGCCTGTGCAGGTTGTGGAGAAACTCCGTATGTCAAATTGGCATCACAGCTCTTTGGGGACAGAATGATCATTGCAAATGCTACAGGTTGTTCCTCCATCTATGGTGGCACTTTTCCGACTGTTCCATATTGTAAGAACAAAGAAGGGCAAGGTCCCACATGGGCAAATTCACTCTTTGAGGATAACGCAGAATATGGTTTCGGCATGCGTCTTGCAGTTGATTCAAACAGGAAACAATTGAAAACTAATCTCGATAAGTTACAGGAAATTGAAAATCTTTCTGAAGAACTTGCGGATCTCATTCTTAAGAATCAGGAGATGTGGAATGAAGTAACTGATGAAGCCAAGGAAATAGCCAAAAAGATCCGTGCAATGCTTCCTCAAGAGTTGGAAAAGGTAGAAACTGAAGAAGAAAAAAAGATTATCAAAAAGGTGATCGAGCTGCAAGATTATCTCGTAGAACGCAGTGTGTGGAGTTTCGGTGGTGATGGCTGGGCGTATGACATCGGCTTTGGCGGTCTTGACCATGTGATAGCACAGAATAGAAATATCAATATCCTCGTGCTCGATACTGAGGTATATTCAAATACCGGTGGACAGGCTTCCAAAGCTACTCCGACTGGTTCTGTGGCAAAATTTGCAGCCGCTGGTAAGAGAACAAAGAAAAAAGATATGGGTCGCATGGCAATGACCTATGGCTATGTTTATGTAGCGCAGATCGCCATGGGGGCAAATCCAAATCAGGCAATCAAAGCGTTCCTAGAAGCAGAAGCTTACGATGGTCCTTCACTCATCATGGCATATTCTCCCTGTATCAATCATGGATTTGATATGAGTAAAACACAGCAGGAGGAGAAACGAGCTGTAGAAGCAGGATACTGGATACTATATCGATATAATCCATTACTAGCAAAAGAGGGGAAAAATCCCTTTACACTCGATTCTAAAGAGCCAACAATGGCGTATGAAAACTTCATTGAAAGTGAGATAAGATATAGAACTCTGCAACAGCAATATCCGGAGATTGCGCATGTACTCTTTAAGCAAGCTGCTAAGGAAGCGAAAGAACGCTACGCAATCTATAAAAAAATGGCTGAAGAATAAATTCTTTAGAGATCAAATATAAGAGCCCTAAAATCATTTCGGGGCTTTTTTTGTTGTAACGCAAGATTCTGATCTTGCAAACTCAACATTGGAATTTTGACTTACTTCGATATTTTATCTAGTATATGTATTATTTAATATCTTTTATATTATAAAAATTCCAAGCAGGAACGAGGCAAGATTACAGCATAATGAAATGACTATGGCTCGTGTAAACTTTATTCTGAGTAGGAAATAGAGAATAACAGATTCTAAAAGAAAAACACCTATCTCACCGATCGAATATAGAAGAGCTTTTGTGGGAAGAAAGATTGGTGCGATAAACCAAAGATAGGGTAGTGTGGCAAAAGAACAGATTATACCGGAAAATATGACTCTTTCCCATGAAACATCTTCCATTTCCTTCTTATATATCCTTTTCACAAAAAGTATTAAGACAACCGTTTCAATTACCACAGTATCGACTAGTGCAAAGAGAAATTTGTATTCGTATTCTGGCATTATTGTTTCTGAGAACTTTCTGAAGAACCTTCACTATCACTAGAAAAGGGTGACCATTTCAGGTTTGGAATCTCGGGGAAATCATACATAATGTTTTCTTCTTCACCTGAACTGTTTTTCTTGATCTGCTGTCTTAGAAATAGCACGATTTCATCTCCAATAAAACCAGCGATTTCGTAATCAGATATCTGAGATTGAAGAGGATCAAATTCATCCACCCAAAAATCTCCTGCATCTATTGAACTGGTAATGAAATGAATATTTGGATCATTGGTGACCTGTTTGAAATATGCATCACCATAAAGTTCTGGTCGGATAGATGTATTAATTACTATATTCTCAATCCCCACAGAATCAATGTATTTTTTCTGTGCCCAGTACAATCCAAGATCGTTAAATTTATATCCTTTATCAAGGCACTTTTCATTTTTAATTTCAAAAAAATGTGGTGAATCATATGTTGGTCCTACGATAAAACCCAATATGGCGATCTCGGGATAGTCATCAAGATTTGTAAAACGTACACAATTCTGGACGATATGATGATCTGAGGGTGCAATATCGCTGAATATAAGTATGGGCACATACATAATTATTAAAACAAATAAGAGAGTATTTTTCATGGTATCTCCGATTTAATTTTTACCAATAACCACTATCTAATCTCTCCTGAAAAACATCCCAAATGCTGATGAATAACTTGACTACGACTATTTAAGTAGGTACAAAACTCCCAAAAAAAATGCAGAGAAGTGCAAAAAGCTGAGAGTTTACGATGATAAAAAAAGAGATATCAGAGCCAAATTTATTTAA
>Ga0136651_10001792_pt1 | contig 11816 bp, 14 predicted proteins | sample Mar14236cmmetaG_FD_94867 | JGI IMG/M metagenome (GOLD analysis project Ga0136651, IMG submission 94867) | Marine hydrothermal vent microbial communities from Guaymas Basin, Gulf of California to study Microbial Dark Matter (Phase II) - Marker... ...
GCCTGCGCCGCAAAACAGGTCGAGCAATCTCACCCTTGCACCAACTCGCGGACGGTTGCGCCAGTCAGGTAAAACCGCTCACGGAGCGAACGCCGGACATGATCGGGAATGCGCAGGCCGAGTCGCTTTTCAATCGCCTCCCACGCTTGCCGGTTTTCGGCAACCGGGGGAAATATCCGCTCAATTGTCCCGCCAGGAGACAACCGCAAAACCACCCGGAACTCTTCGCCGAGAAACCGAACCGATTCAAACCGTTTCCGCACCTCCTCTTCAGCGACAGCAACCGACAGATCTCCCTCGCTATTTTCCAGAACCTCAAAACAGGCCCCAGACGATAACTCCTGCAAAACAAGCCGCCTCATGACTCCTCCTCGCGTATGGCAATTCCGTTTCCACGCCGCGGAACCACCCGCAGGGTTCTAATGCTGATCTCATACCCGCGTGCAATCTCCTCGCCTCGTTCGGTGAGTTCGAGAAACGAGGCATATTCGAGCGGGACGAGCCGAGCCCAACCTCTCGCCAGCAACGCCTCGCCGGTCCGCCGGCCGCCGGGGAGCGAAAAGGCGAGAGTACTCCAGCCGCGGCGCTGGCGGGAGACAAGGTACTCAATCGCCTCGAGCTGACGTCGTGATGGTTTCCGCATCAGCTCTTCCCCCGTTGTGATTTTCGCCACTCGCGGAACGACTGGCCGGTGAACAGAAATATCCGCCCGTCATTCAGCCGGTCACGAAGGGCCGCGCTCCCCGTAAGCCGCTCTTCCACCTGGCGCAATTGATCGGGCGCCAGGTTGGAGAGAAATACCAGGCAACCGCCAAACACCTGGAGCGCCTCATACGTCCGGAGCCACCAATCGAACCCCCATTCCGACGGAGATCGACCGAACTCCTCCACCAACAGGAGACGCGGATAAGGCGCCTCCCGATACTCCATACTCGGCACCGCCGACTCGCTGGTGGGGATTTCGGTCATAACCACCTGCACCTGTCCACGCAACTCCTGCTCGGTTTTCGAGAATCCATGCGCCCGCGCCTCATTCAACACGCGGTCGCGAGTGGTTTTGTCATATATCCGCTGGACCTCCCAGGGATACTCTATAGCTCCAGCCCGAACGGACTCAACAACGAGCATCGCCGAAAACAGCGTTTTCCCGAGCCCGTTCGCGCCGCACAGCATGATCGACGGAAGAGCCCTTGCATGGATCCCCGCAACCAATTCCGGCCCCGCCTCGATCAGCTGGGAATCCCAATCATACCGAGGCCGCCAGCCACCAAACCCCTGCAAAGCCACGCCCGCAACATCGCGCGGAAAACCCAGCCTCGCCAGCAGGGCCCCAACATCATCAACCCTCGCCATCAAACCTCCCCTCCCAATTCAGGATCAGCAAACCGCTCCGCCGCCGGAGCGCCATATTTCCCCCGACCGTTTTCGCCACCGCCGAGAAACAATTTCCAATAAGCCGCTTGCCCGAAAAAGTTGCTGACTTTATACGGGTTGCTCGTACTCCAGCCAGCCATCTGCCGGGTGGCGTCCACCACCACCGCCCGCAACCGCTCCTCGGAGATTACGCCAGACTCGAGCAGACGAGCACAATTCCGAACAGCCTGACGCTTCGCCGCCGCCGTGGCAAACCCCGCAGGCCAAACTCGCCCCTGCGCCTCAAACGAGCGTACATACAACTCCACCAGCTCTGATGCCCGGAGTCGAAAAGACTCATTAACAGGATTAATAGGATCGGGTGTTGCGGGAGCGCGAGGTCCCCTCGCGCGCGCGCGAATAGTCTTTTTCTTTTCTTTCTCTCTCTCTCCTTCTCCTTCTGGGGAAACTCGCTTGCAAGCGACTTGCAAGTTTCGCGTATGGTTGTCTCGCAATTCCAAGAGTTTCGGGATTTCGATTTCGAGAACGTTCCCGTTTAGTTTCGCTTTCATTCCGCGAATGTTTCGCAAATGATCGCAGAACATTTCGAGTTTGTTTTGCTTACAACCGAAAAACGAACACAACTCGGGCACAAAAAAAGAGGCCGCGGGGACCGTATCCACGCCGCCTTTCATCTGTTCCGCAACCCGCTCAACGAGCGTCCAATAAACACCGATGCCCCACATCCCAAACCGCGCCCGGATCGAAACGAGCTTATCGTCGGCATGGGCCTGGCTCATATGCTTGAACCATTTCACAATTATACCTCTCCGGCGAACCCCCGGCCCCGCACGCGCGCCTGTCGGGTGCCAAGCAGAAACCGGGAGAGGTTTCGGGAGGGCGGCGCACGCGCAGGGCTGGAGACTCGTGGGTTTTCGTAACACCCGACCCCAGACGTTAACCTGGAAAAACGCAAATGTCAACCCCTGCGCACGCCCGGCCCGAGGTGTTGCGCGTGCATACCTCGCGCCTGTAACTTATAGCCAAGTGACAAACCGAGGTCGGTAAATGTCAAGCACTTCACTCAAAATAGAATACCTTCCCCTCGCGGATCTTAAACCATACGCCAGGAACGCGAAAAAACACCCGCGCAAGCAGATTCAACAGATAATTGACTCCATCAAAGAGTTTGGATTTAACGACCCCATCGCCATCGATGAAAAAAGCAAGGTTATCATCGAGGGACATGGTCGATTCGAGGCGGCGTTTAAGCTCGAACTGAAAACGGTCCCGGTGATTGCGCTTGGACACCTGACCGAAGCACAACAAGCATTATACCGGATTGCACACAATAAATTAACGCTTAACTCCGACTTTGATCTCGACCTTTTAACAGAGGAACTCAAGCAACTTTTAGACTCATCGGACCTCGACCTCGAGATGTCGGGGTTTGAACAAGACGATCTCGACAGCCTCCTCGATTCGGTCGACCAGGGAAAAGCAGAGCGTAAAGAACGACTCCCCGATCTCCCAGAACAATCCATCACCAAGCCGGGAGAGGTATGGGCCCTTGGGGATCATCGCCTTGCTTGCGGCGACAGCTCGGATGCGGCACTCCTCGAGCGACTCATGCGCGGGGAACAAGCCGAAATGATGTTTACCGACCCGCCATACGGAGTGAGCTATTCAGAGAAAAACGAATTTCTCGAAAAATACGGTAAGAGTTCGCGGATAACAAAAGCGATTCAAAACGACAATGCAGGGCCTAAAGAAACATGCGCGTTTCTCGCTGGGGTGTTTGCCAACATATATCCATATATCAGCCCTGGCGGCGCTTTTTATGTCACAGGGCCCTCCGGTCCCGAGAGCTTCGAGATGTCCGCGGCGCTTAAGGAGGCAAACCTACATTTCAGGCAAGGGCTTGTGTGGGTAAAAAACTGTTCTGTCATTGGCCCGTCCGATTACCACTATCAACATGAAATCGTTTTCTATGGACACAAAGCCGGGGCGAGACATCGGTTCTATAAGCGAGCGAACCATATCGATTACAAGTATTACCACGAGCCGATATTTTACGGATGGAAAGGCGGCGCGGCGCACAGATTTCACCCGCCGACAGGGGCGCCGCGGGCAAGCACCTGGTTTTTCACGCGTCCAATGTCGTCGAAACTCCACCCAACAATGAAACCCGTTGCGATGATCGAGTATGCGATTCGCAACAGCTCCCAAGCGGGGGAAATAGTAATTGACCCCTTCGCCGGATCGGGCTCAACTCTCATCGCCTGCGAGAGCACAGGACGACGGTGTCGGGCGGTCGAGATAGACAGCGATTATTGCGATATAATCATTACCCGCTGGGAGGAGTTCACCGGACGCAAGGCGGAGCGTGTTGATGAGTGACGTTGACATATTTGACCTCGACATGGTCCCCGACCCGGAGGCGTTCCCGTTCGATGAGGACGAGCCACCACTCGAACGCGCCAGGAAAATCGAACTACAGAGCCGAATCAGAACCAGCCGACTCCGAATAAAAGCACGCGAAAAAAACGACATAAAGCTCGACGAGTTAAATGAGATCTTTCCCCGTCTCCCCAATAAACGAGAAAGCGTGCATATCGTCTCCTCCGGGAACTTTGACTTCTGGACATTTATTCCGCTCCTGCTCGAGCGCCTCGGCGGGCACGTCGACGAGGCATATATCTCAACGTGGACTATGAGCCGAAACCACGTGCTCGATATGCTCGATCTCCTCGACTCCGGCGCGTTCGGGACCCTCACAATTCTTACCGGGATATATTTCAAGACGCGCGAAACCTCCGTGTATGCGCAACTCGTCGAGGGCCTGGCGAAGCGAAAAGCGCGGTGGGTCGGGTTCAGAAACCATGCGAAAGTGACACTTCTGCGCAATAAAACGCATAATCTCGCACTCGAAGGGTCCGCGAACCTAACAGCCAACCCGCGGGTCGAGCAGTTCGTTTTAACCAATCACGAAGCGCTCTATCAGTTCCACCGCGACTGGATGGAAGAGGCGGTCGCGAAATACCTCGAACGATAATCCGGGGGAAACGTCGTGAAACGAACCCCCAGGATCACCAAAGCCGAACGAAATAAACGTGTTACGCTCGTCACCGAGCTACTCTTAAACGGGCTGACACGGCGCGAGATCATACAATACATTCGCAAAAGAAAAGAATGGGCGGTCGGGGACAGGATGATCGACCGCTATATCGCGGCGGCAAACAAGTGGATCGAAGAGCAGGCAAACGTAAAACGAACACACGAGTTCGGCCTTGCGATTGCCAGGCTGAACAACCTTTACAAGCGCTCGATGGCTATCAGCGACTACAAGACCGCGCTCGCAATTCAGCGCGAAATCACGAGCCTCTTGGGGCTCGAACGGAACCAGGACACGAGCCGAAGCGCACTCGTCGAGTTCATAGAACGCCAAAAGGCGGCGGCCGATGCCGAGGATAATTAACAACACCAGCTTCCCACCAGGCCGGACGTTGACCATAACGGTTGACAATGATTGAGGATTTTATCGGGCAACAGCGCGCGTTCCTTCTCCAGGCAAATGCGCGAATAAATATCGCGGAGGGCGCGGTTCGATCCGGGAAAACAATTGCCTCGCTTGTGCGCTGGCTTGGGTTCCTGGCGGAACGAGAACGCGGGGCAGACCTGATGATGATCGGGAAAACGAACGACACTCTCAAGCGGAATGTGCTCGTTCCATTGTTCGACCTGGTCGGGACCGACGCCGAATACAATCCCGGCAAGCGCGAACTCCACCTCTACGGGCACACGATTCACCTCGTCGGGGCGAACGACGAGCGCGCCGAGCAGAAAATCCGTGGCGAAACGGTCGCCGGCGCCTACGGAGACGAGATCACGATCTGGCCGGAATCGTTTTTCACAATGCTCCTCTCGCGAATGTCGCCGACAGGGGCAAAGTTTTTCGGAACCACGAATCCAGACAACCCCCGGCACTGGCTGAAGCGGAAATATCTCGACAGGCGGAACGAACTCGACCTCAAAACATGGCATTTCACGCTCGCGGACAACCCCTCGCTCGATCCGACCTACGTCGAGAACCTGAAGCGCGAATATACCGGGCTCTGGTACAAACGTTATATCCTCGGGCGTTGGGTCGTGGCAGAGGGCGCGGTTTACGAGTTTTTCGACGAGGCGATCCATACAATACCCAAACCTCCAGGCCCAGCGAGACACTATATTGTTGGAATTGACTATGGGACTATCAACCCTACGTATTTCGGGCTCTTCGGGGTAAACCCGGACCTCCGGCCCCGCGTCTGGCTCGAGCGGGAGTATTACTATGACTCGAGCGAGAGCGGGAAGCAGAAAACCGACGAGGAGTATACCAACGATCTGCGGAGCTTTCTCGGAGGCATAAGGCCGCGGCGGATATACGTTGACCCCTCCGCCGCCTCTTTCAAGCTCCAACTGAAGCGAGCCCGGTTCCCCGGCGTGACCGATGCAGACAATAGCGTGCTCGACGGGATCCGGACCGTCGCCAGGATGCTCAAAAACGGTGAATATGCGATCTGCCGAAACTGCGAGCAGACGATAGCCGATTATTCCGCCTACGTTTGGGATGAGAAGCACGCCGAGCGGACCGGAGAGGATCGGCCGATCAAACAGAACGATCATAGCAAGGACGGAGAGCGTTATGCGCTCCAAACAGAGTTCGGAAAACGAACCTACGACATCGGGAGACTCGGGCGATGAAAAAAGCACGATTGAAGAAAACAATCGCGGACGCTTGGACTAATCTCTTGCAGGGGATAGGAGTCCAGGGACGTGACCCGCGCCGTTCAACACACTACGTGGGCGAAGCGACCCTTACACAAGAGCAGCTTACGGCGCTCTACCGGTCCGACGGGATCGCCAGGCGGATCATTGACCTCCCTGCCGGCGAGATGGTTCGGAAGTGGTTTACCATCCCGCAGGACCAGGACGGCCGGGTCGTCGGATACCTGCTCAAGGAACTTGACGCAAAGAACAGAATCCTCGAGCTGATTACCTGGGCAAAGCTATATGGCGGCGCGATCGCCGTCCTCGGCGTGAACGATGGCGGGCAACTTGACGAGCCTCTTGCCGAAGCGGGGATCCGGTCGGTGGACTTTATCAAGGTCTACAACCGCTTCGAAGCGATTGTGAACGCCGGAGATTATTATACCGATCCCGCGCAACCCAGCTTCGGAGAACCTCAATTCTATACGGTCACAACTCCGGGCGGGAATACGTTCAGGGTCCACGAGTCTCGGACGCTCCGACTCGACGGGCAACTCCTCCCCCAGGCGGAACGAACGAAAAATCAGGGCTGGGGAGATTCTGACCTCCAGCACACCTATAACTCGGTCCGCGCGCTCGGGTCGGTGTACGACAGCGCGGAATTGATCGTCAACTCGTTCCAGGAGGGAGTTCTCGAGGTCAACAATCTGGCAGACCTCCTCTCCGACGACGACGGGATTACCGCACTCCGAAACCGCCTCGACACGATGGCGCTTTCAAAATCGGTCCTTAATCTCCTTGTTCTCGACTCCGACGGAGAGAAATACAGCAAGCAAAGCTCCTCGGTGACAGGGCTCGACGCAATTCTCGACCGGTTTGTGCTTCGCGTCTCGGCGGCAACCTCGATCCCCGTCACGCTCCTCATGGGGCAAGCGCCGGCCGGGCTCAACGCAACAGGCGACAGCGACATCCGCAACTGGTACGATAAAATCGCCTCGCAACAAGAGTCCTGGCTCCGCCCGGTAATCGAGCGCCTTGTGTACCTCGTGATGATCAGCAAACAGGGGCCAACGCGGGGGAAAGAGATCCAGGACTGGGCCGTGCAGTTCGAGCCGCTCTGGCAATTGACCGAAAAGGAGACGGCCGAGCTTCGGAAGCTCGTCGCCGATACCGATCAGATATACGTAAACACAGGAGTCCTTGATCCTATCGAGGTCGCGGAATCCAGGTTCGGCGGCGAGACCTATTCCATGGAGACGGGGCTCGACCGATGAAAAAAAAGCGACTCCGGAAACCGCCGAAATGGCTCCCTCCTGACAGGGCGATGCGCGATTACTATCGCGCGCTCCGAGACTACGTCAAGGCGATCTATGACCTGATCGACGAGGTTCTCTCCCCGCGCCTCCCCTCCCTGGTCCGCTCCGCCGGATTCGTACAGGATGGGGCACGGTCGGATGCGTGGGAGACAGAACTCGATAACCTCCTCCGGGAAATCTCGTTTCGCCTTACCGATAACCCACCGATCGACGCCGAGGCGCTCGCCCGGAACGTGGGGCAACGGGTCTCGGAATGGAACGAGACACAATGGCAAAAGATCATCCGGAGCGTTCTCGGGGTAGACCTACTCCGAGCCGAGCCGTGGCTCAATCCGCTCTTGAAAGATTTCGTGGCCGAAAACGCGGCTCTAATTTCGAGCATACGAACGCAATCACTCGAAAAGCTCCGGGACTTGATGTACGAGGGAATCACGACCGGCCGGCGCCACGAAAAGATCGCTCTCGACATTCAGCGGCGATACGGGATCGACCTCCGCCGTGCCCGGCTGATCGCGCGAGACCAGACCAACAAGCTCAACGGTCAGCTCATGCACAAGCGCCAGACAGACGTCGGCGTCACGGAATACATTTGGAGAACCTCAATGGACGAGCGGGTCCGAGGCGATCCCGGCGGGCTATATCCCGACGCTTACCCTTCCCACTACGACAGGGAGGGGCGGCGTTACAAGTGGAGCGAGCCTCCAGAGGACGGGCACCCTGGAGAGGCAATCCAATGCCGATGCACCGCCGAGCCGGACCTGACCCCGGTTGCAGAACAACTCGAGGCGCAGGGAGTATGACGCTAAAAGAAACCCTCGGAATTGTAGGCGAGACGCTTGCGAGACTGATCGCGGACCGGTTCACGGGCGCGATAACGTTCACCCTCCATTTCGGCCAGGGCACGCCGGGGAAAATCGAAATCCGCCAGGAGTGGAACGTCACCCGGCGAGGGGTTGACAAATAAATACTCGCCTCCGTACCTTTTTCTCGAGGTTCCGATGGATCAACCGCCTCCCGTTGGTTGAAACCCTGACGCCCCGAGCCCCCCAGCTCGGGGCACCTCTATTTTAAGCGCGAAAGGGCCGATATGATACGGTTTGACTATTTCGACCTCCCCGTCAATTTCTCGTTTGAGGATGAGGCGGGATTCCTGCGGGGCGAAGCCCCGGTCACCCGGACCGGTGTTTTTACCTATCAAAACGCCGATGGCTCTATCCGAAAAGAACTCCGCCATCCTGACGACGTATTCAAAGCCGAATCTCTCGCGACACTTCAGATGGTCCCGATAACCCTCGGGCATCCCACCGAGGGGCTCGTCACAGCAGACAACGCCAAAGCGCTCTCCGTGGGGAATACCGGCGAAACAGTCCGGCCGGATGGATCGCTCCTCTATGCGACGCTCGTAATCTCGGACGCCGCGGCAAAGCAGGCGATCGAGAACGGCGTCCGCGAGTTTTCCTGCGGATACGAGGTCGACCTGGTCGAGGAGCCGGGCGAATACAACGGCATCTCGTATGACTACCGGCAGACCAATATCCGGTATAACCACGTGGCGATCGTGGATCAGGGCCGAGCCGGCCCGGAAGTCAGGCTCAACGAACTCAAATCCGATTCAGCGATACAGGTAAAAACGGACGCGGCGCAGGCCGTGCAAACCAAACCAGAGGAACTCCACATGGAAAAGAATCTCGTGGAAGTGCGCCTCGATAACGGCCTCTCCTACCAGGCCGCGCCCGAGGTCGCACAAGCGCTCGACGCACTCCGGAAAGAGCGCGAGGAGCTTGAGGCGAAAATCAAGCCGCTCGTCACCGTGGCTCTTGACGATGCCGAGCATCTCGCCGCTCCCGCAGTCGCCGAGCAGATCAGCAAGCTCCGCGCGGACGTGGACGCGAAAGCCGAGGAGATCGAAAAGCTGAAAAAGGTTGACCACTCCGAGGCGATCAAGCGCCGGGTTGCGCTCGACAGGGTCGCCCGTACCGTGCTCGACGCCGAACAGGTCGAAAAGCTCGACTCAATGAGCGACGCCGAGATCATGCGGGCGGTAATCCTCTCGCAGACCCCCGCGGACCGCAGAGAGGAAAAACAGGCGAAGCTCGACGCCGAGGACGAGACCTATGTCCGCGCGCTCTTTGACCACGTTGCCGAGGGGATCAAACTCGACAGCGGGGCCCAGGCGATTGCCGTGCAACGGGCTATCACTACGAGCCCGAACACCGCCGCCGCGATCGACCTCGCAGAAAAGGCACGCCTCGATATGATCGCGCGCCTCAACGGAAAAAACACCAAGCGGGAGGAGTAAACAATGCAGACCTCTTACAATTCCGAAATGTCGGCGGCGTTCAAGGGGCTCCTGGCGGATTCCACCGTCAAGTTCTCCGCCTCGCTCAAGGCAATGGAACAGGTCGGGCTCGGACTCGGGCTCGCAAAGTTCAAGGGCAAAGACAACGCTTGCCGCCTCCCCATCGCTGACCTGGCGGGCGGGACCGCGTCGGCCGATCTCAGCTCCAGCAACTCGACCGTGGTCACGATCACCGTAACCAAGTTCGGCGGCCAGGCTGTTACCACCTCCACCAGCGCAACCGTTTACGCCACCTCGCACGCCGCCACCATGGCAGCGATCGCGGCGAAAGTCGCGGCGATCGACGGAATCGCCTCCTGCACCGTAACCGGCGGGGCCAACAGAACCCTGACAATCACGGCAGAAGACAACGTTGCTCTGTCCGGGCTGACTATCACCACCACCGGCGGGAGTGCCGTTACCTGGTCGTATACTTACGACACCAACGACTCGCTCTATGCGATCTCGTTCGCCGAGGCGGGGCTCGAACAGGCGGGGCTCGAGGACGGGCTGATCGACAAGGTGGAGATCGAGTTCTCGACAAACCTCATCACCGGGAACGTCGCGGCCGGATATATCAACGGAACCGCGATCTCTGTTACCTATGCCACCTCCCATGCCAACACGATGGCGCTCCTCCAGGCCGCAATCGAGGCGGTCGCGGGTGTCGCCTACGTTGAGGTTTCCGGGAATGTGCTCACAATCCACGCTGACCCCGGATATTCGCTCCGCGCGAAATCCTGGGCGGTGACCGGAGGCGCGAGCCAGCCGACTACCACTGTCACCAGCACCGACACCTCCTCGGGTGGCGAGGTTTACTACGCCGCGACCGAGCCGGTCAACGGACTCCGCAAGGGCCGGGTCTACGTGCAGGTCGAAGAGGCGGTCGATTCCGATGATACCGTGTACTGGCGATTCATGGCCAACGGGACCGGAAAAACTCCGGGACAGTTTCGGAAATCTGACGACAGCGGGACCGCGGTCGCCGTGGCCGGAGCGGTTTTCGTAACCTCGGCCGCCGCGAACGGGTTCGCCGTCGTGGAAATCAACCTGCCCTAACCAAAGAGAGGAAGAAAGATCATGGACAAGATTTTCTCGGTTCACCTCGACGCCAACGAGAGCGCGTTTTTCGCCCGCCAGCTCGAGGCGGTTAAGGCGCAGGTGTACGAAATCGAGTACCCCGGACTCAAAGCGACCCAGGTTCTCCCCGTGGACACCTCCGCCGGGGCTGGCGCGAAAACGATCGTCTGGCGGATGTTTGACAAGGTGGGAATGGCGAAAGTGATCGCCTCCTATGCCGATGACCTCCCGCGGGTTGCGATCAAAGCGACCGAACACGTGGCGCATATCCGGTCGATCGGCGCGAGCTACGAGTACTCGACACAGGACATCCGCTATGCCATGCGGGCCGGGGTTCCCCTCGCGGCGCAGGAGGCGATGGCCGCGCGCGAGGCGATCGAACAGCTGATCGACGAGATCGCCTGGTTCGGTGATGCGGAGTACAACCTCCAGGGGTTCCTGTACAACGCGAACATCTCGAGCTATGTGGCGGACGACGGCGCGGGCGGGACTACCGACTGGGCCCGCAAGACTGCCGCGGAGATTATCGCGGACGTCAACAACGCGATCAAATTCGTGAAAACCTCCACCCGCGGCGTCGAACAGCCGAACATGGTTCTCCTGCCGACTGATCAGTACGCCACAATCGCCACCACACCGACCGGAATCGAGGGAACCCAAACGATTCTCTCCTTCCTCAAAGCGGCGCACCCGGGCGTGACCTTCGACGAGGTCGAAAAACTCGCGAACGTCTCACCGGCGGTGGTCGGAGGCGGAGACACGAGCAACGTGATGGTGGTCTATCGGAAGGACCCGAGCAAACTCACGCTCGACATCCCGATGCCGTTCACGCAGTACCCGCCGCAACCGCGGAACCTCTCGCAGGTGATCAACTGCGAGGCGCGCATCGCGGGCGTTCTGACATACAAACCGCTTTCGGTCTTGGTGGTGGAGGGGATCTGATATGATTATCCACTGGAACAAAGCCAACGTTACAC
>Ga0136651_10001793_pt1 | contig 11814 bp, 5 predicted proteins | sample Mar14236cmmetaG_FD_94867 | JGI IMG/M metagenome (GOLD analysis project Ga0136651, IMG submission 94867) | Marine hydrothermal vent microbial communities from Guaymas Basin, Gulf of California to study Microbial Dark Matter (Phase II) - Marker... ...
AACTTTCAGATACAGAGTCCTGATAAAAACCGGCCCGGTGACTTCCGAAGATTTAGTGTCCCAAAAAAAGGGTAATGCTTTTTTAATTTTTTAAATTGAAGTCAAAGTTATTCATTTATTATCTTAAAAAAAGGTGGCATTGATACATATTATCGGATAATATGACTCTAATGTCCTTTGTAACTTACTCTTGTGTAAAGTGTATCCTTTTCATGTCTTAAATTTTAAAGTTTTTCAAACTTCAAATTTAGAAAAGATGCACTTTAGACACTTTTTGAGACACTACCTAACAATAACCAGATTACAATTAAATTCCATATAAAAACCGATAATCAAAGTGTTTTCCAAAGGGTATTCCTACAGTTCAATTTTATAGGGGTTAATACAATTTATTATTTTATTATTTGGAATTTTAGATTTATTTATTGGGATTTTCACTAAATAACATTTCCTCTGCCACCCTGCATATCGTATGATATACAGGCAGATGATACTCCTGTACTTCGGCCGTGCGGGTAGCAGGTACGCAAATCGTGATGTCGCAGTATTGTTTCAATTTTCCTCCTGTTTTTCCTGTCAAACCTATCACATTCAATCCCAATGCCTTGGCTGTGAGCGCAGCGTCAATCACGTTCTGAGAGTTTCCGGAGGTAGTGATGGCGACCAGTACATCCCCTTTTTTGCCATATCCTGCCACCTGCTGGGCAAACACCAGGGAAGCATCTATATCATTGGCCACGGCCGAGATCAATGCGGTATGAGCATTCAACGAGATAGCAGGCAAACCTTCCTGCAGTTTTTCCGCCAGATAGGATCCCCGTTCCGAATCCATAGACACCAGGGCTTCCCTCACTCCTGCATTCAAAACACGTTTTTTTTCAAAACTTTTCATCAGTTCTCCGACGACATGGTCGGCATCAGCTGCACTGCCCCCATTACCACAGGCCAGCACTTTTCCTCCCTGCTCATAACTGTGGAAGATTGCCTGACAACCTGCTTCTATATCCTGTTTGCATACATCCAGAGCAGGATAGCATTTTATTAACTTATCTATTATCTCTTTTTGACTCATAAACTATTAAAAAATTTTACCACGATATTAAACTCTAACTTTTCCTAAAAATACGTAATATATTGTTAACTACCCTGTGCCAAGATCACAGAGCCATTCACATTGACATTGATTTTTATCTTATTTATCCATATACACATACAATAATACACTTAAACACAATACAATATATTTAATTCACTACGTAGACATCTACGTAGTGAATTAATCCTTGGCATTCCTCTGGTGATGCAGCTTCTGTTTTTTATTTATCTCCGGGATTAATCCAGTTCAGCATTATCACAAAATGTTTTTTTACCGGCCGGACCCAATACTTTTCAAGTGCTCTGGGGCCACAACTCTGATTTCCAATAGGACCCTGCTCATAATCAATATTCAAAATCGTATAAGGTTGTTTTATAAGTTGATAAGGATGCCGGGCTTCTGTAAGGTTTAATGTGGTATACTTTCTCACCGAAGCATTCAATGGCTGGGCACCGCTTATTTGGAATCCTTCTCCCTGGTCATTGGTTATGGTCAACCAACGGATATCCGATTTATTTCCGTTTTCCTGGGGAACAGGGTAATTAACAAACTGGTCTTCCACACTTCCCGAATAAACACCTGTTTTCATTCCCTGTTTCCTGTCAGCATAGGATTCTCCCGGACCTCTGCCATACCAGGTAAAAGTATCATATTCATCGGGGATTTTCATCACGTAACCTATCCTGGGAAGACTGTAGGGCAATGTTCCAAACGGTGTAATATCCGTTGTCAGATTGATATGACCGTCTCCGTATATCGTATAAACTTCGTGGCTGTAAAATCCACAGGATACATTGTCAGCCGAATGTGTCTTTTTTATATCTATAACAATAAAATTTTTCTTTTTATTCAGATGAATATCTGTTACGCGTGTTTTTATCCGGTCCAGGCCTGCTTTTATCCAATCTTTTTTCAATTTCTTGTCATTATCTATCGGAGCCCGCCAGAAAGAAAGCGTGAAACAATCTTGTATCAGTCTATGACCTTTTAAGCTGACGGTTTGAATTTTCCCCCCGGACTTGCTAAAAAGAATATCTCCGTGAGTAGTATGAATTTCCCATACACTATCGTTGTCTGACAAATAAACCGGTACAGAACATGACTCATATCCTTTCTCCTGAAGAAAAGGGTAAGGGGTTAAAGGGAATTGTTCCCATGCCACTTCATAGCCCTCTTTTGCCCATAGAGAGGGCTTTTTTGTTTTTACGGAAAATTGGAGAATGTATTCCTTCCCGGGGTTTGTATATTTTCTGATCTCCGGAATAGAAATAGCAGCTTCTCCTCCCGGAGGCACATCCATAACGGGCAATTGTCCCCGGGTTTTCACTATGCCGTTTTCCAGCAAGAACCATTCTGTTTCAAATGCTGACAGGTTGGTAAAAACATATTTATTATGGATGGTAAACAATCCGTTTTCAGCATCTCTCGAAGTAAACGCAACATTTTGGTACACTTTTTTTACTTCTGCCAGCTTGGAAATTCCTGACAGATCAGGGAATACGATTCCATTCAGGCAGAAATTGCCCGAATTGGGTTTATCCCCAAAATCGCCCCCGTATGCCCAGAAGAACGTCCCATCCGGTTTGTGACATTCTTCATTGGCTTCATCCGGATTTTTAATATGTGAACCATAGATATTTCCCTGAACACTTTTTGTAAGGCCCTGATCCACCCAGTCCCAAATACATCCGCCGATAAGAGATGGATATTTTTCAAAAACATCCATATATTCTTTCAAATTCCCCATCCCGTTTCCCATGGCATGCGAAAATTCGGTAAGTAAAAAAGGCTTTTCAATGCCGGATTCTGCGATCAGGATAAGGTCATCAATGGTGTTGTAGCGCCCGAAGGCATGTACTTTACCTCCTTTAATAACGCCACCCCCGAAAATATCCGCTGCCCGTGGCTCATCGGAAAAGTGATAGACGGTCGGCCGGGAAGGATCAAGTTCTTTGGCTTTATTATTCATAGCTACCATATTGATCCCGTTACCGGCTTCATTTCCCAATGACCATATAATAACCGACGGGTGGTTTTTATCCCGCTGAACCACAGCCTCCATCCTTTCTACATGGGCTTTCTGCCAGGAGGGTTGTTTCGCCAGCGATTCTTTCCCGTAACGCATTCCATGCGACTCAAGATTGGCTTCATCAATAACCATGATCCCATACTCATCACAGAGTGTATAAAAATAAGGATTGGCAGGATAATGGGATGTGCGCACGCAATTAATGTTATTTCGCTTCATTAACCTCACTTCTGCTTCCATCCTTTTTCTCGTTGTATATTTTCCTCCAATGGGATCGTGCTCCACCCGGTTAACACCTTTGATCAAAATCGGCTTCCCGTTTAACAACAATTGTTTATTGCTGATTTTTATTTCGCGGAACCCCACGCTGGAAGAAACCGTCTCCAATATTTCACCCTCTCTATCCTTCAGTGAGAGGGTAACAGTGTAGAGATAAGGGTCTTCACAGGACCAGGTTCGGGGATTTCTCACTAGTGATTCCCACACGATTTTTTTCTCCGCATGCAAGGGAACTTTGGGGACTTTCTCCTGCCCGTTAAGGATAATGTTTCCTTTTTTATCTTTAAGAATAATGCCGAGACCATATCCTTTTGCCGGGTTTCCCGTTGTATTACGAATATCCACAGCCAGATGCAAGAAAGCATTTCCCGAATCGGCAAACGGAGTGGTTACAAAAAAATCACGGATATGAATCTTTGGTTTATTGATAAGATAAACATCCCTGAACAAACCGCTCATACGCCATCCGTCCTGGTCTTCAAGATAACTACCGTCACTCCAGCGAAACACCTCCAGGCGGATTGTATTCTGCCCTTCTTTAACAAAGGGGGAAATATCAAATTCAGCAGGATCCCAGCTATCCTGACTATATCCGACTTTTTTACCGTTTATCCAAAGATAAAAAGCGGAAGACACGCTGCCGAAATGAATATATACCTTATTTCTCATCCACCCGGCAGGGACAGAAAATATTCTTTGATAAATCCCTACCGGATTCTTGTTTACTCCGTTGATATAGGGAGGGTTTTTATCAAAGGGATAACCCCTATTTATATAGATAGGGGTTCCGTAACCCTGCATTTGCCAGGTACCGGGTACCTGAATGCGGTCCCAGTGAATGTGTGCAAAGTCAGTCGGGATCTTTTCAGGACTGTCCACCAGGATGAAGTTCCAGAAACCGTTCAGAGTGATTTTGTTATCATGACTCCCTCCATAAAAAAAAGAAGCATGTGCGGGCTCTTTGTTAATCTCAGTTACTCTTTCATTTTCCCAGTCATGTTGTGTGGAGGAACATTGAATCATTAAAGGGAAAAGCATCAAGAACAAGGGAATTTTCTTTTTCATTTGTTTAAAAATTTTTATTTTATTAATAATGAAGAAAATAAAAATTTTCTTCATCCATATACCCGGTTACTCACAGTAATACTGTTCGTGAGCTCGCTGTGTTCTTTTCATTCAATAACTTATTTTTTCTTGTTTATTTCCGTCAAGAGAATAACACCATCCTGTTATCAAATACAAATATATATATATTTATTATAGTCTTTCTTGCAAACCACGCGGAAGAATAATGGCCCGCTTTTACCTTTCGGACTACGGCGGATAATAAATGATGGAATATTGAAATCCCGAAAAATAAAAAATACAGGTATAGAGTATACTTATAACGCTCATAGTAATTATTGCAAAATCTCTCACTTTTTCATAACTTTAACCTGAATTTTTATCAAGAATATATTATCATGAAAAGACATTTCACAAAATTTTTCGTTTGTTTTGTTTTTATTCTGACAACCGGATTGTTTATTTCTTGTCAATCCGGAACAGAAACATCCGCAGAAAAAAAGCCTAACATCATCCTGCTGTTGGCTGATGACCAAGGATATGGAGATCTTGGGTTTACCGGCAATCCGGTCATTGAAACGCCCAACATTGACGCTATGGCCAGGGAAAGCGCCATCATGACCAACTTCTATGTGAGTCCGGTATGTGCTCCCACCCGTGCCAGCCTTATGACCGGGCGTTACAATTATCGCACGGGCGTTACCGATACTTATATCGGCCGGGCCATGATGCATACCGAAGAAGTGACCATCGCCGAGGTATTACGGGATGCTGGATATGCCACAGGCATTTTCGGCAAATGGCACCTGGGCGATAACTACCCCATGCGCCCGCAGGACCAAGGTTTCGACGAAGTGTTGATGTTACGTGGAGGAGGGTTGTGCCAGCCTTCTGACCCTTTTGAGAACAACCGGAGATACACCAATCCCATCCTTTTCCACAATGGTCAACAAATCCAGACTCATGGGTTTTGTACCGATGTTTATTACGACTATGCCATCCGTTTTATCAAAAAAAATGTTGAGAAGGGAAAGCCTTTCTTTGCCTACATCCCCACCAATGCCCCGCACGGACCTTTCCATGATGTTCCAAATGATCTGAAAGAGTATTATCTGAAAAAGCCAAACCTTACCTCCATCTCCTTGGAGAAACAACCCAACCCGGACAAGCTGGCTGCCATCTGTGCCATGATCACCAACATAGATCAGAATGTAGGCAAACTTTTCAAGACTCTGAAAGAATTGGACATTGAAAATAATACCATTGTGATATACACCAGCGACAACGGCCCCAACAGCCGTAGATATGTCGGGAATATGCGTGGCAAGAAAGGGGAAGTTCATGACGGAGGTATCCGTAACATGTTCTTCCTGCACTGGCCAGCCGTATTCAAAGGCGGAGAATCAAGTGATGTGCGCGTCGCTCATTACGATGTGATGCCTACCCTGCTGGACGCTGCCAGGGTGCCTGTCCCGCAGGGACTGAAACTGGACGGAAGGAGTTTTTTGCCCTTATTGAAAGGCAAAAAAGCCAACTGGCCCGACAGGAATCTCTTCCTGCAATGGCACCGCGGCGATATCCCTCAGCCCTGTAAACGCTTTGCAACCGTGCAACAGGAATGGAAACTGCTCAGTATGGACAGCGCACGTTTTGAGTTATATAACCTCACTAAAGATCCCGGCGAGCAAAACAACCTGGAAGGGAAATATCCGGAGATAGAAAACAAACTGAAAAGCGACTATCTAGCCTGGTACAAAGACGTCTCCTCCACCCGTCCCGACAACTATGCAACTCCCCGCATCATCATTGGCAATGATGCCGAAATTGTAACCGTCCTCACCCGCCAGGACTGGAAAAGGGATGCTGGCAAAGGCTGGGGCGACAAAGGACACTGGCTGCTGTCTGCCGAACGCCCGGCGGTTTTTGATATCACCGTCAAAACCGCAGAACCCAGACCCGGCTGGAAGGTTTACTTGAAAGTGGGAAATATAGTGAAAGAAGGGAAAATGGGCAAATTAAATGTGCTTACTTTTCCAAACATCCGTCTTGAAAAGGGCGATATCACACTCACCGCTTCTGTAATAAAAGAAAACAAAATCTACCCGAAAATACATGTTTTTATGAAAAGGATAAGTGTAGAATAAAAAAACAATACCTTTCATTTCAAGACAGAATTGTATCTTTCTTGCTTTAACTGATAGCGGAATGATGTTGTAAAAAGAGCATCGGCCATGATGTAGTGAGTGTCAATATCATTACCTTCTATCTTTTTTTACCCATTGTAATTATTTATCAGGTTTATTATCCTGAAATAATATTATGTTCCTCAAAAGCACTGCATAATCCGGAAAAAATATTCTGATTATTTTTTCAGCTACTTTTCTTATTTCTTCCGTCTTCTCAAGCTTTTTATAACATAGTTATAAGAGACTGAATATGCCGTTAATTCGGTTATTGAAAAACCAAAAATATGCCACTGCAATCTGTAAAAATTTAATATCTTATCCTAACCCTGGCAATCTACTTTTGCCATTTTTTGATAATTTACTTTTGCGAAAATCTGACGATTGCAAGTTATTACTGCTTACAAATGAATTTCTATTTTTTTAAGTACCTCGGAATTATGTCTTAATTCCCCGTCAACATAAACGGAAAATCCTTTTTCTTTATGGTATTTAGAACCATCGTGATCCCAAACTATAGTTAAAATTTTGTTGTGATATTTTACGTGATCAAGACAGAACCAGTCCCAGTATCTTACCGGAATCAACGGATTTATGGTAAGTTTATCATCCATGGAGGGTCGAATCCCCACTAAATCACTGATAATAAAATCACAAAATGCAGAATGGTTATAGTCTTTGCCCCGCTCCTTTGGTTGCGCATTTCTGGTTTTTAGCATGGTTCGTGAAATCCAATCACCTGTATAAGGATTCAGGTTTTCATCAATCCAACAAACCTCTTTCCCATCATCCAATGTTCGGCGCTGGCTGTTAGAATAAATCAACAACAATTGCATAAAGTCATATTTTGAAACGACCGTTTGATGATAATTTCGTAAGAGATTTGCCACGGCCTTTAGTGTTACCGATGTGGCATATGGCCAACTTGGTCCATTCCACTGGCATTCGTGGCCTTCATAGGCAATTTTAAATCCGGGGTGATTTTGTTCTGCAGAGGTCGGACCATAAGGTGCCTCAAACCCGTTAGTAGTCAATAAATATTTCCAGGCGATGGCTTGTTCTTCTTCAGGAATATTAAAATACCATGGTGTATAACCATGTAATTCGCGTACATCAACAAAGACATCTCTATTTCTCTGAAGTGTTTTAAAAAAAGTGGCTTCTTTATCCCATAATTTGCCGAGCATTAAAGATTTTAGCCCTTCAGCTTTAATCTTATATTTCCTCTCTTTTTTTTCATCCCCCGCTAAATGTGCAATCTCAGCGATAGCTTCAGCATCTCCAATCATATAAGAATTAATCGTAGCTCTTTTTCCTGAGCCGCCAATTGAAACTTCCATACCATCTCTGTCATCAATTTGCTTAAATAAACCATCCGGACACAAATTATTTTTTTCCCATTCCTCATAATTTTTGTCAAGGTAAGGAAGTAAATTAATAACCAAATCTTTATCCTGGTGCACACAAGCAAAAGCAAGAATTGAATTTGCAGCCCAAAAGCTGTACCGCCTGGGTTCTCCTCCTCCTTTAAACCAAAAATTAGCATAATCTGAAAGATAATTTTCATTGTGTAACCATCTTCCTTCATAAAAATGGTGTCCCGCAGCACAATTTATGGTATTATATTTCCCTGCCCATGGCACATCTGGCAAAAATTCGGTAATCACAAATCCTTCCGGGGTCTTTTTTATATGCTTCCGGTAAGTCCACCACCTGAAATAATAGGTTTTTTCCAGTTCCCGATCAGGACAATCAAAGTAAGGAATATTCTCTTTCAGAAATAGTTCTGCTTGGGAATTGGGAAAATATTGAATATAAATTTCATCATCATTTTGATTAAATTCCCGAATATACGGGCTGAAATCTGCCCAATTAAGAATAAAAGAATCATTTGATCCCCAAAAATTTTCTTTTGATGCATTAATATTCATTCCACTCAATGGAAAGGTTAACACAATCAGTAACACAATACTCATAATAACATAATTTTGATTCATTTTTTTATAATTGTCAAGTTTTCCCGACAACGTGGTGAAACTAAACAAATACATATTGTCCATTTCTATATTTCCAAATGAACTACCCCGGGGCAGTCCGTCCGTCCGCCTGAACGAATTCATTCGGGCAGGAACGGACTTCGTTTGGGCGGAAGCCCTAAGGTATCACAAGGAATTATTTGTTTCCGACCCGGAGGGTGGGTAAATTAAACCATTTCTTCTTGTCTGCCATAGCGGAATGCGAATGTGCACTATATAAAAATAACTACTTTAACACATTTTAAAATTCATCTTTGAGCTCGGTAAAAAAAGGTTATAGGCAAATATATGAATTTACTTTAAAATTTATATTGAAACTGAACTCATTAATAAACAGGTTCTCACAAAGTGATCCCTGCCTGTCTCCCACAGGCAGGGATTTTTTCTCGCAAGATGCTATTCCCAGCCGGGATACATTTTGTGTAAGCTGCTAAACAATTATGATATTTTAATATAATCAAATTATTCTTTATTATTGCATACATATAGGTATAATCTGATAATATATAAATCATTGAAAATCTGCATCAACACTAATGCAACGAATATTTTTATTTATTCTTATGTTATCAGGCCTCTTGTTTTCCTGTCAAAGAGGACACAAAAGCAGGATGCTGTGGAACCACCTTTCCTCCGATTTCCATTTTCCGGAATCGCGAGGCGTGAAGGCCGCCTTTATAGATAATTCGAAAGGGAGAACCCTGCTCATTACTACCAAAGATGAATCCAATTGGGTTTGGTGTACCCTGCCTGCACCCGGCAATGGATGGTATCTTTCAACCAGGAAATCGATAGAGGCCACATTTTCCAATATCGGAAATTCCATTGCTAAAATCTTGTTTTGGGTGAAAGCAAACAAAGGTTGGGATGCGGTGGTGACCTCGGCAACACTGAATCCTGGCCAGAGAAAAACCCTTTATTGTAATCTGAGGGACACTTTCCCGGATGGTACCCCGAAGATTTCCCCTGCCCGCGTTTGTCAAATTCAAGTCATGCTGGTTAGACCCCGGCCAGGAACAAAAATTACCGTACACAGTCTGAAAGCCACGGGTAAAACGGGGGAATGGCATATGCCAAAAGGCCGCCTGGAAGTCCCGGATTTAACAGAGGAACAACCTGAAGCAGGAAAAAGGGTCAAATATCAACCTGCCTGTATGCGGGAAACAAAAAAATATATTGGTCTGTATTTGCCAACAGACTGGAAACCACAACATCAGTACCCGGTCATTGTAGAGTTTCCGGGGAATATTTATTACACTCCAACCTGCTATTCATCCGGTCGTCCCGAAGCATGTACTATCGGTTACGGGATAAGCAAAGGGAAGGGAGCAATATGGATAAGCATGCCCTTTGTGGACAAACAGTCAGACAATATAATCGAAGACGGGTTTGGCAATCCCGATTACACAGCCCAAATAACGCTGGAAACAGTTAAGGAAATCGTTGAGAAGTACGGAGGGGATAAGAACAATTTATTCATTGCGGGCTTCTCCAGGGGAGCAATTGCCTGTGGTTATATCGGGTTGCGAAATCAGAAAATCGCATCACTTTGGAAAGGCATCATTGCTTGCCAGCATTACGATGGTGATGGTTGGCACGGAGCAAATTTAGAAGGAGCTAAAAAACGTATTAAATTTTTTAAGGGCAGCTATTTCCTTGTTGACAATAATGATGTGCAGCTCCGAAACATGTTGGAAGAATCAGGAGTCAAAGCAACGTTTGTAAATTCTGGCCTTAGGGCACATGCAACAGCCATGTTTTTAGACAACAGACCCTCTACCCTGGCCGTGAGAAAGTGGTTCCACAAACTAATTATAATTTAAATAACAGGTAACAAGCCTGTACTTTCTTGTTTGATTTATCTCGCAAGATTATTAATTTGCAAATATAGGACGGTTATTCAACCGGACCCGATCTTCAGGTCGGGTTGGTAAACATCACGATATTCTCTGCCAAAGTCCGGGACAGACTATCAGTAATTACCCTGCATCAAGCGGGGCAGGACAGGAAAATAACACAACATACTGAATAACTCCCTCCACTGCATACTCTATTTCAAAAAAGTAAGCTTTATAATTTATATTCTCATCTCCAAACTCCGGTTATGCCAAGCATTCTAATCACATAAATTTGTTTCTCTGAAAAAAAGGCATCAATTTTGTCGGATGTGGCAGGAGGATACAAACCGATTCAGAATGCATGTAACAAAAAATTCGGAATAATGAAAAAAATATATTTCCTTTCTCTGTTTACGATTGCATTTTTTCTGACATTCCAGTCTCTTGCCAAAGACAAGGACAAAGGCTCCCGCATAGAGGTAAAGATCCCTCATCTGGCCGATAAGGCCGTTTATCTGGGGTATCACTTTGCCGACAAGAATTATGTGGAGGACACCATTCAACTGGACGGCAAAGGCCGCGCGGTAATTACGGGAGACTCCCTGCCGGGCGGTGTTTATCTGCTGGTGATGCCCAATATGCGCTTTGTAGAGTTTCTGGTGGATGAGAACAATCAGTGTTTTACAATCGAAGCCGATACTACCGATTTTTTCAAGACGCTTAAGTTCATAGGATCCAAAGACAATACGGATTTTCTGCATTTCCAGAAACAGTTGTACCAGCTCAATATGAAGCTCCGTGACTTACATCAACGGTTGTCTAAAAACAAGGACAATGCCGATTCAATCGCGGTTTTGCAGAAGCAGATTAATGCTGTCAATCAACAAACAAAAGAACTGAACCGAAAGATAATCCAATCCCATAAAGGCACTTTCCTGGCTCATCTGGTACAGGCTATGACCCCGCCAGATGTCCCTGATTTCCACCTCCCCGAAGACACCCCCGCCAGGGACTCCCTGCTTTGGGTGAAGAGGTACAACTGGCTGCGGGATCATTATTTTGACGGCGTGAACTTTAGTGACGAACGGCTGTTGCGGTCACCTGTTCTTCAAAGCCGTCTGAACCAGTATTTCAACCGGATACTGATACAACGGCCCGACTCTCTTATCCCCCAGATTGACAAAATCATTGCCCGTGCGGAGAAAAATGATAAAGTGTATCAATACGTGGTTATCTACCTGATGAATAATTTTCAGAAAAGCACAATCATGGGACTGGACGAAGTATA
>Ga0136651_10001794_pt1 | contig 11808 bp, 8 predicted proteins | sample Mar14236cmmetaG_FD_94867 | JGI IMG/M metagenome (GOLD analysis project Ga0136651, IMG submission 94867) | Marine hydrothermal vent microbial communities from Guaymas Basin, Gulf of California to study Microbial Dark Matter (Phase II) - Marker... ...
CTACAACGCTTAGCCTCTTTTTATTCGCCGGCATAACAATGGAAACAGATCTGAAGATGATAATAGCTAATCTCATGTTCCTCGGATTTGGCCTAGCACTGTTCAGTTCTCCAAACACCAACGCAATAATGAACTCGGTCGAGAGGAAGTTTTTCGGGATTGCATCAGCAACCGTGGCGACCATGCGATTGGTTGGGCAGACACTCAGCATGGCACTGGTTATGTTCGTTTTCTCCCTTTTCATCGGAAGGGCCGAGATAACTCCCGAGTACTACCCTCAGCTAATACAGAGCGCAAAGCTTTCCTTCACAATATTCACAGCCCTATGCTTTGTGGGAATTTTTGCCTCTCTGGGGAGGGGAAAGGTAAGAACGTAAAAGTAAACTTTATCAAATGTCCATCTAAGTTGATCTCGTGAGACTTACCGCGATAATACCCCTGCTCCTGATCTTCAATCTGCTGGCAGTAGTGCTGGCTCTTGGAGTTGGTAGCTCAGGCTATAATCAGATTTTTAGGATACTCACCAACAAAGCTGATGATACAACAAAAACCATAGTTTTTGGTTACAGACTGCCGAGATTGCTGCTTGCAATGATTGCCGGAGCCTCTTTATCGGCAAGCGGATGTGCGATGCAGGCGTTGTTAAGAAATCCCCTCGCAGAGCCCTACATACTCGGTGTGGCGAGTGGGGCGAGCGTTGGTGCTGCCCTCTCTGTAGCCCTCAGCATTGGAGCTATTCATTCAAGGTTGGTCTTTGCCTTTTTCTCAGCCCTATTTACAGCGTATCTGGTGTATCTCATAGGAATCTCAAGCCGCTTCAGAGACCAGACATATGCAATTCTTCTTGCAGGAGTGGCGATAGCTTCCTTTTTCTCAGGTCTCACATCCCTGCTCATTTACTTCGCAGCACAGAGCATGCATAAAGTTGTATTCTGGCTTATGGGTAGCTTTTCAAACCCACAGTGGGAAGAAGTCTACTTTGCACTCCCCATTACAATTGCGGGAATTGCCTATCTGCTGATAACATCCTGGAACCTCAACGCTCTACTTTTGGGTGACGAGCATGCTGCTGCAGTAGGAATAAATGTTGAGAGGTACAGGAGATCCCTGATAGCGGTTGTAGCCCTCCTCACATCTGCTACGGTTGCTGTAAGTGGGGTTATCGGATTTGTTGGTATTATAATTCCCCATACAGTTAGAATGATGGTAGGAGAAGAACATCAGCGATTGCTTCCCTCAACCATTCTGCTTTCAACAGCCTTCATGCCCGCAATAGATATTTTTGCCAGGATATCCACCAGTGGAGAGCTACCAGTGGGAGCAATAACAGCAATGCTCGGTGGCCCGTTCTTCCTGTACTTACTTCTGAGGAGGTCGATATGAAACTCAAAGTTGAAGATGTGGTTGTTAGGCTTGGCAGCAGGGATGTGCTGAAGGACGTAACCTTTGAGGTAAAGGAGGGCGAGCTTGTTGCTCTGCTCGGTCCAAACGGAAGCGGAAAGTCAACCATTCTCAGAACAGTATTCGGCGTCCTCAGACCCATGAAAGGCGTTGTGATGCTCGACGGAAAGGAAATTGGAAGTGTTGAGAGCGCTGCAAGGATACTTGGTTATCTTCCGCAGGATACTCCGATTACCAACCTGAAGGTGTTGGACATTGTACTGCTCGGAAGAACTCCATACATGAGCAGCGGTTTGAGAAGGCCAGACGAGAGTGATTATGGGGTAGCAAGAAAGGCACTTGAAGAAGTTGGGCTGGAGGATTTTGCAGATAGGGTCTTTTCCGAGTTGAGTGGTGGAGAGAGGCAAAAGGTTATGCTTGCAAGAGTCTTTGCCCAGCAGCCGAAGATAATGCTTCTGGACGAGCCGACTGCACATCTCGATATAGCGGCTCAGATTGAGATAATGGAGATCGTAAGGCAAAAGGTTGAAGAGGGTAAGTCAGCTATTGTTGCAATTCACGATATAAACCTTGCATCGTCCTTTGCCACTCATATTCTAATGGTCAAAGATGGTAAGATTGTGTATGCGGGGAAGGCAGAGGATGTGATTACCGAGGAAAGCATACGGGATGTTTTTGGAGCTGAAGTGAGTGTCAGGAGATTTGGAAGGGGTGTTTATGTCGTTCCGAAATTAAAGCCAGTTGGCGGGCAGAAAAGGATCCATGTGATATGTGGAGGGGGGAGTGGCCAGAATATTCTGTATGCTCTGGCTGAAGCTGGATTCAGGGTTTCAGCGGGTGTCGTGAATGTCCTCGACTCAGATTGGGAGGTTGTTTCGGAACTCGGAGAGGTTATTGACGAGGCCCCGTTCTCGCAGATAAGTGACTCAGCACATGAGAGAAACCTCCGAATGGTTGAGGAGAGCGATGCAGTAATTCTTGCAAATTTGAGTGTCGGGTGGGGCAACTTCAGGAATCTTTTGGCTGCAAAATATGCCGCAGAGCTTGGTAAGCTGATTGTTGTGAATGGTACTCCATTCAACCAAAGAAACTTTGTTGGAGAGAGCGCTGAAAGAATTTACGAGGAAATTCTAAAAAAGGCGATAGTTGTTGGCGGAGGGGGGGATGTTCTGGATGCCATACGAAAATTACTGGGTTGACGATAGAACTCTAATAGTCTCTGGAGACTTTTTTGGACTTAGCACCGGCCTGCATGGGGGATGGAAGAAGGTTAGATACGCGTTCAACCACACCGTTGATGACACCTTCTCTTTTTCAGACCCAGTCGAATACCTCAGAAAGGTTGCAGGGCGGTATGGTCTCAAGTCCTACTTCGGACTTCTTACTTCAGTACCGATGGGCAACCTGAGTGTAAAGAGTTGCGGTGACGTTACAGCATTCGTGACGGCAGGAGTGAAGAATCCCAACGAAAGGATAGGGACGATAAACATAATAGCGGTGTTTGACTGCAGATTGAGCAGGGCAGCCATGCTGAACGCTATAATAACAGCAACCGAGGCCAAGACAAAGGCTTTGATTGAGTCCGGGTACAACTTTACCGGGACAAACACCGATGCAGTTATAGTGCTCTGCACTCAGAAGGGAAAATATCGCAGATATGCAGGGCCGGGAAGTGATGCTGGAAAGATGCTGTGGAGTTCAGTAATCGAAGCGGTAAAGGAGAGTCTGGCTAAATGGTAGCAAGTCAAACAAACTTTATCGAATATCAAAATAATTGAAAAAGTTTATAAAGCAAAAATCAAGCAGTCTTGACATGCGGAAAATTATGTTGACTTTGCTGATCTTTGTAGTGATTGGCTCAGTGCAGGCTAACACGTTTCATGGAGATATACAGAGGACGGGTAATTTTACAGCAAGTAGCGAAATTCTTCCGATTCTGGCATGGAAGCAGGAGCTTACTGGACTTGTCGGAGCATCACCGGTTTACTCGAACGGACATATTTATGTTGCCAACTGGTACGGATGGGGAGGCTGGAATCCGGGTTTGTATTCACTGAATGCTGACACCGGGAATGTAGAGTGGAGGAATGAGAAAATTACGGGAGCTTCAAGCGTAGCAGTGTTTGGAAACGTCGTCATTGTTGGAAACCTTTCTGGACACCTCTATTACGTCAATACAACCACCGGAGCGATAGAAAAATCAATTCTGCTCGAATCCTCACCATCTTGGTGGGGAATTGCCTCATCTCCCCTTGTTTACAACGGTTCAGTTTACGTTACAACCTTTTCAAATGGAACCCTCTGGAGCCTCGACTCAAGCGGAAATATCCGATGGAAGTACTCGACTGGTGGGGAGATTTCGCATTATACCTCTCCTGCAGCCTATAACGGCGTAATTTTCTTTGCAGGAAATGATAGTGGAAATAGCCTGTTTGCCGTTGACGAAAACGGAAATCTGGTCTGGAAGTTCCCGGTTGAGGGTAAGATAACGAACACACCATCCGTAGGTTACGGTAAGGTTTTCGTAGCCACCGACAAGAAGCTCTATGCAGTAAATCTGGACGGGAGTGAGGCGTGGAGTGTAAGCTTTAATGGGACGATTTCCTCCGCAGCCGTTGCTTACGGCAGGATTTACATAGGCTCGGCTGAAGGTAAGCTCTACTGCTTTAACGCCACTACCGGTAATAAGCTCTGGGAGTTTGCAGCCAACGATAAAATTGACTCCTCTCCCGCTGTTGCCGACGGGGTTGTTTACTTTGCAACGAATACGCCAGAAGGAACGATTTATGCTCTGAATGCCGATACTGGCAGTCTTCTCTGGTACTACAGACTAAAACCCCCCTCCGGATCCTACTATAACATCATGTCATCCCCATTTGTCGCCAACAACAGACTCTACATCGGAGCAGATAGTGGCTACGTATACTGCTTCAGCACCTCAGGGAATCTGCAGTACAACGTCTCCCTAATTCCCGGCAAGTTTGAGGTTGACGTTAACGGGAAAACTTACTACGTGAAAAAGGCAACTGCAATGGGCGCTCTTTACGCTGCACAGCAGTACAGCAGTGATGCAGAGGTATTTTTTGAGATAACTCTGGATGATAGCTGGTATGATCCGCAAACCTCCACAGGCCTTTTCATCACATCGATAATGGGTCTTGGAACTAAGCAGGTGAACGGAAAGTGGATATACTGGTCGGTGTGGAATGAGAGTAAGGTTATGATTCCTGTTAGCGCCGATGCCTATCTCATCTCAGGGAACGAGACGGTTTACTACTGCTATGGTGATGGGAGTGGCCTTAACACATGCGCTGTGCTTTTGAAGATTAACTCCCAGGTTAAGCCAGTGGGAATTTCGTCCCTTGAAGTTTCAGACGGAAAGAGGGGTGGAAACATAACAGCATGGGTAAACATTACTTCAGCAGAGAGTGAGTGGTATGTCGTGGTTGTGAGCGGGGTGAGCAATAGCGGCGAGGCTCTTGCAGGGATCTCGACGTTCCACCTCAATGCCGGAGAAGTACTCAGAGTTCCTGTGCTTGTACACATCCCACAGTTAGCCCAAACAGGAAGTTACAAACTCTACGCTGGCGTTTACAGGTTCAGCAGCTATCCAAATGCCCCGATACATATTTACGGCCCGGCAAGCTGTGAGGTGAGCTGATGCGTGTGCGCAGAATTCCGGTTCTACTTCTACTATTTCTTCCTATTTTCATCCTACCAGTAACCTCAGCCCTAACCATTAGCGTTAGCGGAAACTGCTTGAACGAGCAGGTTACAGTGACGACGGACAGAGAAGCAACAATAATATTCAGGATTAACTCTGGAACGCCCATTTTTTCCGAAGCTTCCCCGAACAGTCCCGCCTATTTTATCCCAAGGGTTGAGGGAGAGCTTAACGTTACAGCTATCGCTGATAATGAGAAGGTATCAAGAAATGTCCAGATTACCACATGCTCAGGTGGTGGTGGGAAAAGCAACAAGAACGTTTTGCCATACGGAACATTCACGGTGCTGGGGAAAGAAGTTGAGTGGAGAACCGCATACGGGGCACTGAAAAAAGCTTCTGAAATTGAGGGTTTTACGGTAACCCCAGAACTTACAGATTGGGGAATTTTTGTTAAATGCATTAAAGGCCTCTGCAAGGGAGATGTTGGCGAGACATCGGGCTGGATGTACTGGGTAAATTATCCCGACGATCCAATGCCCGGTGTTGCAGCTACTGATTTCAGAGTGAAGCCCGGGGACGAAATAGTGTGGTACTTCTCCCGTAGCATGAGCGAAACACCAGAAACCTCGCCATACAAGATCTACATCTCTATCGGCAACGATTATGAAATATACGTGAGTATCATCTGGCCGAAAAAGGTAGCTCCGTTCCCGGATTTCACCTTTACCCCACAAAACCCTCTTGTCGGTGAGGAAGTGGTGTTCAACGCATCTAAGTCATACGACGATGGAGAAATAATATCCTATGTCTGGGACTTTGGAGATGGAGAGAGTGGCAGAGGTGTTGTTGTTACGCATGCCTACACCCAACCCGGAACGTATAGGGTTAAGCTTACAGTTGCTGACAATGATGGGTTGTTGAGTTCGATTAGCAAGAATGTAACGGTCAGAGAGCCTGAAGTTATTCTGAACACAAGCTACCCATTAGTCTTAGAACCGGGAGAGGCGATGAATGTTTCAATTCCTGAAGATGTCGCAGAGAACCTCTCGGTTACAGGGCTTTGGATTGGTAATCGCGATAAGGCTGTAGAAATAACACTATCGGAAGCTCATACACCCTCAGGAGTCGTTTACGGCACTATTTACAGCTGTTTTGAGTTGGAAGTAAACGCATCAGTGGATGCGAAAATACACTTCAGAGTTCCCAGAGACATTGCAGATAGTAGAGAAGTCGTTCTGATGAAGTTCAACGGTTCATGGATTGAACTGCCGACAGAGAAAACAGGAGAGGATGAGGAATACATCTACTACACCGCAAAAACGAACAATTTCAGCATATTTGCAGTAACTGTTAAATGGAAGGATTTTCCACTGAATACAAGTGATGAGAGGATTGTAAAAGCTTTGAACTGGCTGAGGTCAATACAGAACGATGATGGAGGTTTTGCAAATCCCGGAGAGAACAGCAGTGTTGCGAAGACTTCTTGGGCGATAATGGCGATTGTGGCAGCAGGACAAGACCCGCATGATTGGAAGAAGAGCGACAAAAGTCCACTTGATTTTATAAAAGATAAGCTGAGGAAAGAGGTTGGAGAGATGGGAACTGCCGACTATGCGAGAACAATTCTCGCCCTCGTTTACGCGGATGAGAATCCGAGAAACTTTGCAGGAATCGACCTCGTCAGCATGCTGAGATCGAAGATGAAGAAGAATGGTCAGATAGGAGATTTCGTTTACACTACAATATGGGGTATGCTTGCCCTGAAGGCAGTTGGGGAAGATGTAAGCAAATCGGCAGAGTGGCTTAAGGCTCAGCAGAATCCAGACGGGGGTTTTTCATGGAATGTAGGTGAAGAAAGCGATTTCGACGACACGGCTGCTGCAATACAGGCTTTGATTGCCGCAGGCGAGCCGAAGGATTCAGACTGTATTCTCAAAGCTCTGGAGTATCTGAAGGAGGGGCAGAACGATGATGGGGGGATGAGGTACTATGGCAACTCAGCAAGCAACGCAGCAAGCGACGCTTGGACGATACAGGCTCTGGTCGCTGCCGGGATAAATCCAGCGGAGTGGAAAAAGAACGACCACAGCGTTGTGGAGCATTTGCTCAGCCTTCAGACGGAGGAGGGATACTTTAAATACACCACTTACCAGACATCGAATCCGGGCTACATGACGGTCAGTGCTATCATGGCTATGCTTGGAAAACCGCATCCGATCAAGGCTAAAGTATCTGCTGAGACTAACATTAGTATTACAGCCACAGCTACCACAACCACAACCACAGCCAAAACTGCAACTGCAACCGCAACTGCTGTCACACAAACTAAAGAAACAGCTACGGTTACAGCTACGCTTACTCAGACGGAGAAACGAACGCCGGGATTTTCGGTTGTGGTGGCACTATTGGCTCTGACAATGATAGCTGGACTGAGGAGGCGGATAAGATGAGAAAATTTTTTTACCTTGTTTTTATAGCGTTATTTTTTGCTCTCTGCATCTCTCAGCCACCAGAACCGCAGCACAGCAATATAGGACGGTTTAATCTCACTGAGATACTTAATACCACACCTGTTGACGATACTGGTTATTCCATACCCGAAGGGCACCCAGAAAGAATCGTATCGCTCGCTCCAAGCAACACTGAGATTCTGTTTGCTATCGGAGCAGGGGATAGAGTTGTTGGTGTTACTGACTACTGCAATTACCCTCCAATCGTGCTGGAGAAAAAGAAGAGAGGAGAGATCACGAGCGTTGGTGGGTATTCGACGATAAACGTTGAGAAAGTTCTTGCATTAAAGCCAGATCTCGTTGTCGCGTCATACGGCAACGGTCTGGAAACGATAGAGACTCTGAGAAAGTTTGGAATAAACGTTATAGCCTTCGACCCTAAAACGATTCAGGATGTGATGAAGGATATAGTCTTGATTGGCAGAGCTACTGGGAATTACGACAATGCCACTAAGGTAGTTGGGGAGATGGTTGAAAAAATAGAGGCTGTAAGGGAGAAGGTTAAAAATAAGCCGAAGGTGAAGGTTGCGCATCTGCTATGGCATGATCCAATATGGGTAAGCGGGAAAAATACGTTTATTGATGAAGTCATAACGCTTGCAAACGGTGAGAACGTTTTCAGGTTTGACGGGTGGAGGGTTGTGAGCATTGAAGATTTAATTGCGGCGAATCCTGATGTTATACTCGTCAGCAGCGGAACGGGGATGGGGGGCGGGAAGGACATAGTGTATGAGTGGGTTACCAGCGATAAAAGGTTGAAGAGCATTAAGGCTATTGAGAATGGAAAAGTATTTATCGTTGATGCAGATATAATTAATCGCCCGTCATACAGGCTTGCTGATGCCCTTGAAATCGTGGCTGAACTTATTCACAGTTGATTGAACAGAACCCGTTTAACCCAACACCAATATTTTAAACCCCTACAGCACTTCTTTAATCAATGACCGTCCGAAAGCTTCTCGCTGAGGTAACAAAGGCAGCGGATATTGCTGCTGAAAACAGACACAGATTTATGGTTATTCTGTGCTCAAAGGAACTTGATGAGAGGATTATGAAGATTGCGAAAAGGGTTTACAAGAAGTACAGGAAGAGTGGTGGTGAAGATAAGCTTTTGATTGCCGGAAGAAGTTTCTTTCTTGAGCTTGCTGAGAAATACTTCGAAGGCGATTTTCTGCATTATAAGGAGTCTCCCAAAGTTCTGGGACAAACTTACTCCTCTCTGCTCATCGATTTCACTCAGGGATTCCATCCCAACGATTTAGGAATAATTGTTGAGACGATACGGGAGGGTGGTGTAATCATTGCCTTCTCTCCACCACTTGAAGCCTGGAATAATTTAAGGAGTAAGTGGCATGAGGATCTGGTGAGCGAGCCATACAGCGTTGAAGACATCAATGCCAGATTCTTTCGTCGTTTCATGAACCGGACTTTAAAAGCGGAGGGCATAATAGTATTCGATGCAGACAGAAGGGAAATAGTTAAAGAGTACGAGTTCAAACCGAAAGAAGTTTCCAGAGAGGAGATCAGGATACCGGATGAGATAGAGATAAAAAGGAAGCTCTACAAGCTGTGTGCAACTCAGGATCAGATAAGGGTTTTGCAGCTTTTTGAGCGTTTCTTTGACAGGGAAAGAGAGAGAAAGGCCGTTGTGATAACTGCAGACAGAGGAAGAGGGAAGACAGCAATTCTTGGCATTGCTACACCCTACATCATCTCAAGGATGCAGAGGTTGCTTAAAAGACCCGTAAGGATCATGGTTGTCGCCCCCACTCCTCAATCAGTCCAGACGTACTTCAAATTCCTTTTAAAGGCGATGGTCAGGCAGGGGATGACGAAGTACTTCGCAAAGGAGACGAATGGAATGATAACGGTTGTAAACAGCAAGTATGCAAGGGTTGAGTACGTCGTGCCGAGAAGAGCCATGATCGAGAAAGATTTTGCCGATGTTGTTATCGTGGATGAAGCTGCTGGTATTGATGTACCGGTTCTGCTGAAAATCACCGAAGGTGTGAGATACATGATCTTCTCCACAACGATTCACGGTTACGAGGGCACGGGCAGGGGTTTCAGCATAAGGTTTCTGAAGAGGCTTGAGAGCGATGAAAGCGTAGAGATAGACAGAATTCACATGGAGGAGCCGATAAGATATGGTAGAGGTGATCCAATCGAGAAATGGCTCTACGATGTGCTTTTACTCGACGCACAGCCTGCTGAGATTACAGAGGAAGATCTGCAGGCGATCAGAGATGGAAAGCTGGAGTTCAGAGAGCTTGGAAAGGATGAGTTGATGAGCAACGAAAAACTGCTGAGAGAGTTTTTTGGTATCTATGTCCTCGCCCACTACCGCAACCGCCCCTCTGACCTCGCCATACTCTCAGATATGCCCAATCACATCCCCTTTGTTGTGGCAGTCAATGGGAAGCCAGTATGCTCTCTGCATATTGCAGTTGAGGGCAGGCTTGATGATGAGACCATCGAGAAGATAAAGGATGGGTATAAGCCCAAGGGTCAGATCATTCCGGATCTGATGCTGAAGCACTACTGGCACTTCGAATTTCCCAAAATGGTTGGAGCGAGAGTTGTAAGGATAGCAACGCATCCAGCAGTGATGAACATGGGTATCGGCAGCTTTGCCCTTGCCAAGATCGTCGAGTGGGCATATAATAGAGACATGGAGTGGGTCGGTTCAGGATTCGGAGTGTCTCCCGAACTTCTCAGGTTCTGGACTAAGAACGGGTTCACGCCAGTCCATATTACCCCTCAGCGCAATGAGGTGAGTGGAGAGCACACGGTTATCGTTTTGAGGGCTTTGAAGCCCGATGTGGAGAATGTGGTTGAACTGCTGAACGGTGAGTTCACGAGGAGGTTGATTGAGTATCTCGCTGATGAGCTTTCTGATCTTGAAACGGAGACTGCAGTACTCCTGCTCAAATCGCTCAGGAGGGATGTTGAGATACCGCTACCAGAATTCGGGAAGGTTGAGAGGAGGAGAATGAGCAAGTACTTTCAGGGAATGAGCCTTTATGAGTATGTTTCCGACATCATCCGCCCCCTCGTGAGATTCTACTACTCCAGAACCGACAGAGAGGAACTGGGAGAGGACGAGGAACTTGTTCTGATCGGGAAATGTCTTCAGCTCAAGCACTGGAAGGATTTGCCGGGGGAGGGGTTTAAAAAATATCGGATTTTGCTGAACGCTGTGAAGAAGGTATGGAGATGGTACCATGGAGAAGATTAACTTCGATTCAGAATATGTGGAGCCGATAGTTTCGGGTGAAAAGATTACCACAGTAAGAAGAGGGATAAAGAGCTACCCTGTAGGCAGGATTGTCGAACTTACGGCAGATGGAAAAAGATTTGCCCTCGCAAAGGTGAAGAAAGTCGTTGTCAAAAGAGTGAGAGAGCTTACCGATGAGGATGCAAAAAGGGATGGGTTTGAAAGTAGAGATGCGCTGATTTCTGCATTGAGGCGGATTTACGGAGAGATAAAGGATGAAGAGTTTGTCACTGTTGTTCACTTTGAGGTTCTGAAATCCTGAGATCGTTTGGGAGCATCAATGTGAGTATGAAGGCGATGGATATCGGCAGAGTGAGGTACGTGAAGTAAATCTGTGCACTGCCAATGAAATACATAGCTCCCAGAGTTAGAGCAACGGAAATTGCTCTGCTCGTAAGTCCTACAAAACCCGTAGCACTGCCATGAACCTCTTTACCACAGAACTTACCGATCCAGTCCATGATTATTGCGTAGGCTGGAAGCATGAGAAGCCCGCTGATTCCGAGGAAAGCGAAAAGAATTATGTCGTTAATGGCGAAACTCAGAATTATGAAAAAGAGAGCTATCAGCGGTGTTATAGACCTCATGTAAATTGTCCTGAGATTTCTTCTCGCAATTCTGCTGGGTATAACAGCAACACCGATGAGGCCGAGAACTATTGCTATCGCTACTGCATCCCCTGCAACCTTCTCCAGCCCCACGTTTCTCAGAGCAGGCTGCAACCAAGTTGCGAGGTTGTCAAAGGTAGCAACACCGAATCCAAGAATCGCTCCAAGAATCCAGAGGTCTTTTCTCTTTACCACGGCTCCGAACTGTTTGATGGCAAATTCCTCGGCTTTGCGAAATTCAACGCCTTTCAAAGCAATTAAAATTAGCAGAATCCCGAGTACAGATACCACTGCAGCGGGCAGTATTAATGTCTTCAATCCGCCGATGGAGTACAGTTTAAGCCC
>Ga0136651_10001795_pt1 | contig 11806 bp, 10 predicted proteins | sample Mar14236cmmetaG_FD_94867 | JGI IMG/M metagenome (GOLD analysis project Ga0136651, IMG submission 94867) | Marine hydrothermal vent microbial communities from Guaymas Basin, Gulf of California to study Microbial Dark Matter (Phase II) - Marker... ...
GAAGCCGGAGTCCGGTTCGCTCACATCATTGGCAACGATATAGTCTGCCTGAACCTGGTGTAAGCGCTCATAACTCTTTGCGGTGAGCTGTTTCTCATTCAATCCATGCTCTGCCTTAAATGCTACAAGAACAGTCGCTGGCGAAAGTTTTTTCACCTTTTCAATAATTTTCTCAGTCGGGGTCAGTTCAACAGTGAAATCTTTGGAGGATGGGAGTTTGCCCTTTTCCTGTTTTTTCATTTTCCAGTCAGCAACCGCAGCAGCTCCGATGAAAATATCGATATTATTATCCTCAAGTTGAGTTGTAACAACTTGAAGCATTTCTTCAGTAGTTTCTACTGGAAAATATTCACAATCTGCAGGTGGAGTGAGTTTGGTGGGTCCGCTTACCAGCACACAATGCGCACCTCTGCGCACCGCATCCCGTGCAAGTGCAAAGCCCATTTTGCCGGAACTTTTATTCGTAATGTAGCGGATGTCATCTATGTATTCGATGGTGGGTCCTGCAGTTACCAGTACGGTCATGTCCTGCAAATCCTTTTTATAGAGTTTCTGAATGATCATTTCCACCATGGTGTCCACACTTGCGATCTTCGCTTTGCCCTCTTCACGCACCGGTTCGATCACATCGATGTTCGCTTTTTTCAGCTTCTCGATATTTTCCAAGATGAAGGGATTCTTATACATGCTCTCATGCATGGCAGGCACGATCATCACAGGAATGCCGGAACCGATCGCAGAGGTTACCGTGGAAAGCACAGGCGTATCGTCAATACCGCACGCGATTTTACTGAGGGAATTGCCTGTTGCTGGAGCAACCAGTATAAGATCACAGCTTTCTTCATGTTCGCCAGCCAGCCAGATATGCTCGATCTTTCCTGTTAGTTCAGTAGCCACAGAATTCCCTGTTGCCCACTCGAACATTGCAGGAGTTACGAGCTTAGTGGCTTCTTCACTCATTATCACAAATACTTCTGCACCATGCCGCATGAGTTCACGTGCCAGATCCACACTACGCAGGCAGCCAACGCTACCAGTAATGCTCAGCGCGATCCGTTTGCCCTGAAGTTCCTGCCCTTTTGTGCCGATTATATCTTTGCTTGGATGCATGTTAACACCTCTTTTATGTCGTGAATAAATGTATCGATTACTTTTTTGGTGACTGACGGGCGCAGCACGATTCGCAGATGTTTTGTAAACAATGAGATTGCCCAGCTCTTTTCCCGCATGGCTTCTGCAATGGTAACAATGTTATATTTTGTGGATGTGATTCCCACGATGTTCATTGTTGGTTGGAGGATCGGGCAGAGGTCATCGATCCTATCCAACTCATTTATTAGATAACCAGTGACATCCATACATTTTCTGATGAGATTTTCATATCCTTCAAATCCCATGTGCTTCAGCATTCCCCAGACCGCGATAACTGATGCACCGGAACGGGAACTCACAAAAGTAGTTTGCTGAGTATCACCTCCGGAGAGATAGCTGACACTCCACTCGATCTTTTTGGTCAGTTCCTTGTTTCGGAACAATATCCCACCAGCCGGAATAGGGCACATGCCCATTTTATGAGGATCGATGGTGATCGAGCTTACACCGGGAAGTACGAAATCGAAATCAGCAACATCATAGTTCATGTCCTTCATAAACGGAATCACAAAGCCACCAAATGCTGCATCGATGTGGAGATAGAGGTTGTGTTTTATGCAAAGTTCTGAAAGCTCAGCAATTGGATCAATCACGCCCAGTTCTGTCGTGCCTGCAATGCCGACTATACAGAAAGTATCGTCATCAATTGCTTTTTGAACCTCTGCTATGTCCACCTGTCTATTTTCTGTAACCCTGACAGTTTTTATATTTAGATGTAAAATATTTGCGCTTTTATACAGAGAAAAATGTGCGGTTTTCGGTACAATTATCGTATGTTTTCCAGAAAGTTCTCGATAAGCCCATAGTGCAAGGAAATTAGCCTCAGTACCACCTGTTACAATATTGCCATAAGCAGTCTCATTATGGAGTAGCTTTCCAAGCATGGAGATAACTTCTTTTTCTAATGCGACGACACCAGGAAACAGATTCGTATCACCAATATTTCGGGCTATGAATTCAGAAAAAAGTTGCTGTGCAAATTCATCTGGATATGTACACATAGTGCTGATGACATTTCCTTTTTTATAGGATTTATCATTTTTCAGAGCAGATCGAATGCGTTTGAGTATATCGTTTTTTGAGAGTGAGTTTCTATTCATAGACCTGTTCCTTTTGCGGATAGTTGCCTTCTTTTACTTCTTTCTTATACTGACTAACTGCATGTGCTATGATCTCAAAGAGATTAGCATATCGCTTGACGAATTTTGGATGAAAATCAGGATCCATTCCCAGCAGATCGTTGATCACAAGCACCTGTCCATCGCAGAATCTACCTGCACCTATGCCGATAGTGGGTATGGCTACTAATTCTGAAATCTCTTTTCCGAGCTGCTCTGGTATTGATTCGAGCACAAGAGTAAAAGCACCTGCCTGCTCGATCTCCTTTGCTTCTTTTAATAACCGATCGTGATCTTCTTTTTTTCTTCCAACAACCTTAAAGGATTCATAGGTTTGAGGAAGCAGTCCGATATGTCCCTGCACAGGAATACCATTTTTGACAAGATAGTTGATAGTTTCAGGAAAATAGCCCTCAAGTTTAATTGCATCAGCTCCAGCATTAATAAATCGCTGTGCATTTTCCAGTGCTATTTCTTTTGTAGAATAGGAATGAATGGGCATATCACCTACAATTGGAATGCTTTTAGCTCCCTTTGCGACTGCTTCTACATGATAGAGCATTTGCTCCATAGTTACATTCTTTGTTGTCGAATCACCCTGAAAAACCATGCCGAGACTATCACCAACAAGAATGAGATCGACACCAACAGATGAAAATATCTTTGCCATCTGAAAATCATAACAGGTTAGCATGACGAGTTTTTCATTTTTCTTAAATTTTTTTATTTCTTCTATATTCATAAACCTAATAATTTCATACTAAAAAGTTCAAAAAAATCATGATTAATTAGGAACAAAAATTTATTCCTGCATTTGCATGTAGGACAGGTGTACATAATTTTTCGTTTTTTTTTGTATCTCGTGGTTTTTATTGTATTCATTTGGATTTTATTAGAAATTAAAATTTTATCATTTTCTCAGTAACCATATTTTTCCAAGTATTTTATCGAAGCGTAGAGAAATTCATTATAAGGAACAGGAACAGAATGTTTTTTTGCCAGCTGTATGATAGCACCGGTGATGTAATCAAGTTCAGTTTTTTTACCTTTTTTGATATCCTGATACATTGATGAGTAATTATGATATTGATCGAGACGGGAAATAGTTTTGAGGACTTTTTCTCTGGGCACTGCGAATCCTTCCTTCTTTGCAACAGTCAATACTTCGTCGATCAACTTTTCGATCAGATCTCTGAGTTCCGGCTTTGAGAGCATATGAGAACGAACCCGCAGCAAAGTTGTAAGAGGATTCACAAAGGCATTGATGGAGAGTTTAAGCCATTCTTCCATTTTGATATTATTTGAAATGTGCGTGTCGAATTCGACTGTCTCAAATATCTTACCTACTCGCTGGGCTGATGGAGTATTCTCCAGCACAACCTTTCCCCGGGAAGTACGAACTTCACCAGGACGCACTATCTCTGCACCGATACCGGTTACCGCACGAATGATCTCGTTTGGGAGTATATCCTTCACCTCTTCTTTGACTCCAATTCCGTTTTGAATAAGTAGGAAGATTGTATCTTTTTTCTCAATTCCTTTTATCTGTTCAAAGACAGTTCTGACATCATACGCTTTGGTTGCTACAATTATAAGTGAATTCTCAGGAATTTCTTTCAACTCACGTGTAGTAAGCACCTTGCTCATTAAGGTCTGAAATCCTGAGAGCAGTATACCATTTTTTTGAATGACCTTGAAATGCTCTTTAAGACCATGCTCTTTTTTGCCAACGAGGGTTACATTATATTCCCGCGAAATCGCAGCAGACAAATAGGTTCCTATTGCTCCAGCCCCGATTATGATAATATTCATCTAAGCTCCTTAAGTCTTTGCATAATAAAACTCAATGTTTCTTGTAATGTCTTCTGATTATCATAATTATGAAGTATATTCTGAAGAGTATTTTTAGGAAGTTTTTTCATGTTCTTAAGCATCTCAGTTATAAGTGGAATCGTTCGTACAATATTGTCAATGATAGTGATCTGAGCTTTTTGTGCAGTTCTTGATAGGGGATTTAAATCAACAGTAATAACTTTTTTGCCAGTTTCTACCAATGCTTCTGTTCGATCACCATCTTCGAGGGGAACAAACACAACATCAGCACGATATATTCCTTTTTTTGAAACGATTCTACGTTTGCTTTGCAGTTCTTCGATCTGCACGGTTTCGTCATCACCAACACCAAGTACTTCATCTGCTCCATGATTCAGCATATGCTTCAACAGGGCATCTTCACGCTCCTTTGTTCGATAGAAAAGATTGATCTCAAGGGGTGCTCCGGAAACGATGCTTAAGGTAACACAATCTTCGGGACAGAGAGCAGCAACATTTCCGTTAATTGAAAGAACAGGATGCTCTGCCAGAATGATCATGGCACAAGCAGCTTCTGTTGCCTTTTCTGCAAAAGGTTGTGTTTTCTCTCCGATAAGATAATCGAAGCATTCACCTCTGCCATGTGCGATCAAACCTGCTTTCGCAACAAGTCCTTTATCGAATCCATCGATGAGTTTTTCTCGAATTCTCAGTGAAGCAGCTCTGGGATGGGAATCTGGAACTTCTATTAACATATATGTGGTCCTTCAGTACTAATATCTGAGATTATGACTGTGCCGTATTCTTGTAAAAGTCTGGATAGTTCTGCTGCTCTTTTTTTTGGTTGTATGCTGAAAACACTTTCTCCGAATAACGGCATACTACAAATATATCCATTTTTACTCATTTTCTTAATGATTTTTTTTACATTATTTGATGCAGCTTCAATCTTGTTCACAAACCACTGAGAAAGTTCAAGGAATCTTTCAATAGACGGATCTTTGAGAAGTTCATCAGTGCATGTTTGACCATATTTGAGAATGTTATCAATCAGGCTTTTATCTGAGAGGGCTTTTTTTGTATCAAAAGGTCCAAAATAGAGAATGATAACCTGGAAATCCCGGTCAATCGGAATGGATTCGACTTTACCAACTCCCGGTCCACCGAAATCTACTCGTACTTCAAATCCACCTGCTATTTCTGCCATAACTGTTCCAAGACCACCTTTGTTCTCGGTATCAGCGATATGCGCGAGTGTATAACATTCCTCATTTGGAGTATCTATATCCAATGCATCCTTCAATGCCAGCACAAGACTTAAAGCGCCGCTACCGCTTGTACCAAATCCAGCGCTAATAGGCATTTCAATGGAATGAGAGACCTGCACTGAATAATCATGACTATCAAATTTTTCCAGAAATTTTCGCAGTATCCATCGGGAGATCTCTGCGTTTGAAATCTGATCATTGATCATGATTTTGAAATCTTCAATTCCTGGATTAAGCTGGACAGCCGTTTTTGTTCCTTTTAAAAGGTTAATGCCAGCCCCAAGAGAGCTACTTTTCATCGGATCTGCATCCATTTTTGGAAAGAAAAAACCTGTGATATGATTTGGAGCCCAGCCACAGCCCTGACGTTGCTTAGTCATTATCCTTTTCTCTTGTTTGTCGTACGAAATTATTTGTCATAGTCTTTAGTTCAGTTAGCTGATTTCTCAATCGATGTAATGCCCGTTTGGTTTCATAACTCTCCATGTCGATTTGTACATTTTCTTTGGTTGAAATATCTTCAACATTCCTGAGTGCTTTTTTAGCTCCCTGAATAGTAAATTTCTTCTCGTAAAGCAAATATTGTATCTTCTTCAAAAGCTGAATATCTTTTTGCGTAAAACGCCTGTTCGAACCACCACGTCTGCTCGGATTTAGTTGTGGGAACTGGGTTTCCCAGAATCTTATCACATGAGCTTTTACACCAATAATATTACAAACCTCACTCATTGTGTAATAGTATTTGGTCTTCTTTTTATTCATTTTCATCATACTCTTTTCATTATAAATATAGGTAAAATTATGGAAATAATTATGATAATAATGCTGAACCAGAAACATAGGATTGGGAAAATATAACCTACCGTTACAAAGAAAGTTGGCTTGCTCGATGCTTTTTTATTCAGCATACTTGTTATATTGATCTTCTCAAAAATATCTGTAGAAATCACAACCTTCCCTTTAGGATTAAATACATACGAGATGCCGGTATTTGCAGCTCGAATGAGTGGAAGACGAGTTTCAATTGCGCGAATTTTCGTATTATTGGCGTGCTCATAAGGGAGACGGGTTCTTTTAAACCAAGCATCATTTGTTATAACCACCAGTACATTGGCACCTTTTTTTGCATAGTTTCTCGAAAGCTCTGGAAACACTCCCTCGAAGCAAATCAAAGTTGAGAATTTGAGACTATCAATTGTATATAGAGGGTATTCTGTGCCGAATTCAAAATTTGCTTGCCCAAATTGTAATTTTCTGAGAATGGGAAAGGTGTTCAGTAATGGAATTCTCTCACCAAATGGAACCAGTCTGATCTTGTTATATTTTACCTGAAAATCACCTGATGTATCTATCAGAGTCGCGCTATTGTAAAACTTGTACGTAGGTTTGTTATTTTGTATTTCAACCTTATAATCCGGGAATCCGAAGATAATATTTACCTTGTTTTCTTTTGCAAATTCTCTGAGAGCATTTTTGTATTTCGGCTCATGGAGCACATAGGTGGGAATTGCTGATTCAGGAAGGATGATGAGATCTACCTCATTCACCTGTGAAAGTATTCTTATCTGATTTTCATAATCTGCGACAGTGGATTCGAGATTTTCCGGCTTCCATTTGTCTTCCTGCTGTACGTTCAATTGTATAACACCGATTTTTAAACCTGTGCGTTCGAGTTCTATTGTCTTGTCCCTGAGTATACCATATCCAAACCAAAGGATTAGAATAATAAAGATTGCATAAAATGATTTCTTTTTCCCATGTAAAACCTGAAAAAGTAGGACATTTGTGTACATCACAAGAATACTAAGTCCATATATACCAAAGATATCTGCTGCCTGTATTAGCAAATAGTATTTGGAGAGACAATATCCTGCATTTAACCATGGGAAATTCAAAGATCCAAGTGTCATGAGATATTCCATTCCAATCCATAATATCGGGAAGATCCAGATGAACACTTTGGGAAAACTTGAATATACTTTCCGAAGGAAGCTGGAAAATATCGCAAAGTATAGCGGAAGTGCAATTATTAATCCAATAAAGGCAATGAGCTTAACATTATAGACTCCGTAGAGAGTGATAAGTGTTACAAAAAAACCAAAAAGAAATCCGTAGAAAAAAGCCTGCTTGGGTTTTGAAGTTGTGATGAAATAAAGATAGGGGATGAAGGCGAAGAAGCTCAGAAATCCCACACCTATTTGAATAAATGCAAGCCCGAAAAGCAGGGCTGAAAGAAAGACAAGCAAAAAATTTCTCATGATTTTTTAATATACTTCTTTCGAAAAAATATTTGTACAACTCATTTATTGAATTGGAAAGTTTGTAAAGTATTTCTTAAGAAAAAACTATTATGTACCTAATTAGTAACCAGTTGGAAGATAACTAATGTAGTTGAGTCAAGTACTGCTATTTGAGATTGTAATGCAACGATTGCTTTAATATTCTTTAATGGAGCAAGAATATTTAGAGGTCCAAGTTCGAGTAATTGATCAGAAGTTTTTCGAGCTATAAACAGGTTTGTTCGGTTATCGATTATAAAATAAATACTTTTGGATGTACTTATATCTATAAGCGGATATTCAACATTAATCTCACTGAGTAATCCACCGAATGTATCGATCAAGAATACAGAATTCGTTCCATGATCTGCAATATAGTTCACGTTCATAGATGGAGCAATTTTGAAAGGATCAACCAGTTCGAATTTACCAAACCGAAAACGTATATTATTAGCTCTGCTGAAACAAACAACCTGGTTGGCATTGCTGTCATATACAAGAATTTCTCCAGTATTTTGAACTGCAATTAATTCCGGTTCTGACACATCCATTGGTTCGAAAGAATTTACATATTGCCCCAACTCATCAAACTGAATAATGAGATTTTCTACGTCATCAACTACAAAGATGTTGCCAAAGTCATTAACAGCAATATCTGAAATATGTACAAACTGCCCTTTCTCAAAACCGAATTCACCGATCCGTTGAGTAATCTTACCCTGTATGTCAATACGGTAAATATAGTTTTTTATATCATCAATCGCAAGAAAAGTATTCGTATAAGAGCAATAACGGATCTTCCGTGGTGAAATAGGAAGATGGATGGTTTTCATATAAGATACTGAATTGGGAAATGGAGTTTTTTCAGAAATACTCATTTGAGAGCAACTTGTGAATAATAGAATTGGCAATGATATACAGACAAACAAGATAAATAAGTACGATCTTGAAACAATCTGTTTATACATGCTTTTCTTCATACTCTCTATACTCTCTATCATCTGCGTACAAACATTTTCATTCTGTGGGGCGGATGTCCTTCAGTTTGCCTTGTATTTTAGAGATGTTTTGCCAGTTGTTTTCTTCAAGTGAATAAGCAATGTCTATCTTGGATCCCTTCTTTAGGAAAGGAACGAGGTCTCCCATATTAAAGCCGATCATGTCCAGAGTTTTTTCCTTTTGTTTGCCTTTAATTTTGAGATGGTTCATGCCCACAGTATAGGGATAACCCACTACCATTACATCTGTACTCATGAAAATGGGATTCATATTACCCGGTCCGAAAGGAGCAAACATCTTGAGCCACTTTATCAATTCCTCGTCAATATCTTGCAGGTTTATCTCATCGATCACTGATATCTGTGGTTGTATTTCCTGTACTGATAGACGATCTCGCGCATACTCATTGAGTTTTTTTTCCAGTAGATCAATATATTCCGGCAGTATGGTGAGCCCAGCTGCATATTTGTGACCACCGAAACTTATAAGATAATCTTGATATTTACTAAGGCATTCAAAAATATCAAAATTCTGGATACTTCTGCCAGAGCCACTCCCTTCACCTTCGGATAACGTAATAAGGATCGTTGGCCTATTGTACTTTTCGACAATCTTTGATGCAACTATTCCGATCACTCCAGGATGCCAATCCTCAGCAGCGAGAACAATAAAATAGGTCTCATTCATATTCGGATATTTAGCTTCGATCATGTTGCATGCTGTGCGAAAGGTTTCCTGATCGATCTTCTGACGTTTAAAGTTTTCTGAATCGATAGAGAGGGCGAGTTTTTTAGCCAGATCAGGGCTTGTAGCGGTCATGAGTTCAACTGCTCTGTCTGCACTTCCCATGCGTCCAGCAGCATTTATCCTAGGAGCAAGTTTGAAAACAATATCACTTGATTTGATCTGCAATTTCTTTAATCCTGAAAGATTAAGAAGATAGTTAATCCCAATATTTTTTCTTTGTTGCAAACGTTCGATGCCAAGCCGTGCGATGATCCTGTTTTCTCCGGTAAGGGGAACAATATCTGCAATCGTTCCTAATCCTGCAAGATCACAGTATCTCTCAGTAACATCGTGTTTATCTTTGCCAAGGTATTTGAAAAGACCAGTGAGTAATTTAAGTGCAATTCCTGCTCCTGAGAGTTCGGAATAGGGATATTTTGAATCTTTCAGCTTTGGATCAATAATAGCATACGCTTCAGGAAGGGTCTCTTTGGGTGTGTGATGGTCTGTAACAATCACATCGATACCGTTTTCATTTAAATCATTGATCTCATCAACTGCATTAATTCCACAATCCACAGTGATAACAAGATCAGCGTTCATTGTTTCAATTGCTTTATTGCCAGTGATTGAGAGACCGTAGCCTTCTATCATTCGATTCGGGATATAGAATTCCACATTTGCACCAAGTTCACTTAATCCCATTAATAATATCGAAGTTGCTGTTGTTCCATCCACATCATAATCACCGTAGATTATTATCTTTTCATTCCTTTGGATAGCTAGATTGATCCTTTCCACAGCTTTCTGCATATCTCGAAAGATATAGGGATCATGCAGATCTTCGATGGAAGGATTAAAGAAAATCTCAGCTTTTTCGGGGGTATCTATATCATATTGTAACAACAATCGTGCAATCACCTGTGGACAGCCAATCGCTTCTACTAATCTGTTTACGAGTTCCTTGTTTACTTTGCCAGCTTCTCTAATCCATTTCTTTCTCATACACACTCCTGCACCTTCAATAAACTAAAGAGAATGGTAAGCCGAATTCTGTATCCTGAAGTAACAGATCAGGATGACGATCATTTATCTGATCCGGGCTTCACAGCGCACTTGCAAGAAGTACTCTCAGTACCTTCTGAGACCGGATTTTGCGGTCTACCCGAGAGTATGACGAAGGGAGCGCTTCGTATCCGCTACAAGCGAATTTCTCTTCTATTTGACCTTGCACCAATAAGGTTTACCGAGCTACCCATGTTACCACGAGCACTGGTGGTCTCTTACACCACCTTTTCACCCTTACCCCGACAAGTCGGGACGGTTTGTTTTCTGTGGCACTATCTTTCCATCGCTGGAACTACGTGTTACGTAGTATCTCGCTCCTGGTGTTCGGACTTTCCTCCCCGATATATCGGGACGATCGTCTCATTCTCTTTAGTTTATTCTGGTGCGACTATTATTCTCGAACAATTTTCGCAGATGATGATCTTGTCACCTTTGGATACTTCAACCATTATCTGCGGTCGAACAGTGAAATGGCACCCTGAACAGGTTCCGTTCTTAAGAAGTGTAGCAACTGCTTTGCCATTATTATGTTCGATCAACCTTTGATATTTACGATATAACAATTCAGGAATTTCTTTGGCAAGATTATCTTTTTCAGCTTCAAGTGTAGAAACTTTTTTTTCAAGTTCCTGAATCTGCTTATCAATCTTTGCTTTTTCTTCTTCAAAGAGCTTTTGATCCTTTTGATAGAGCTCTTCAAACTTGTTCTTCTCTTCACGAAGGACCGACTCTTCTTCCATGAACTCTATCAGCTTCTCTTCAATCTCTACATTACGTTCTTTTCTGTGAGTTATCTCTGAATTCAGCGCTTTGTATTCCTTGTTTGTCTTGACTGAAAGTAATTGATTTTCGTACTTATTAATATCTTGATTGTTGGATGAAATGTCAAGCTCCAATTTCCTCTGAGATGCAAGGTTTTGTTCCAAACGCTGGGTAATATTTTTTACTGATTCCTTTTCTGAGCTGTATTTCTCATGAAGGTCTTGCACGATTTTTGGTAGTCGATCTATCTCTTTTTTGTTTCGTAGGATATTATCATCCAAATCCTGTAGTTGTTTCAAAATGGTGAGTTCTTTAAGCATGCTTCTCTCCTGCGAAATTTGTAAAAAATTGGGGAAACAAAAAAAGGCATTTACGATTCTTCATAAATGCCTTGTAAAATGTATCTTGTGTTACTATGAGTGTACACAACTTTGCGTAGTCCATCTTCCGTGGACCCTGTAACTTTCTTCCCTGTTCACATATATTAATTATATTCATAAAGCAAGAACTAAAAAGATGAAACAGATGCTTTCTTGTCAAATATTTATGGATTATGCATGCATACCCCAAAATTTTTCAGGGGCATGGGACTTTTTCATTATTACACAAAAACAACCTAATA
>Ga0136651_10001796_pt1 | contig 11806 bp, 14 predicted proteins | sample Mar14236cmmetaG_FD_94867 | JGI IMG/M metagenome (GOLD analysis project Ga0136651, IMG submission 94867) | Marine hydrothermal vent microbial communities from Guaymas Basin, Gulf of California to study Microbial Dark Matter (Phase II) - Marker... ...
AAAATATTAAAGATAAAAAGATTAGAGATAAGGTTGAAGAGATTATAAATATAACTAAAAAGATTGGTGAAAAAGAAGTAAAGATGGGTATAAGAAGTAAAAAGAATTTAATTGATGAAGGATATGTAAAAAGAATTGCTTATGGTGTTGATGAATCAACAGGACCTCTTAGTGGTTCTTGGTTACCTCGTAAAGAAGGGGTTAAATCAATTAAAGAAACAGAAAAATTGTATAAAGCTGGTAAAATTGATTATTATTTTGAAACAGATGCTGCCAAATGGCTTGGAGCAAGAGTAGCTGAACATGATATTCGTGTAATAAAAAAAGATTTAGTTGATTGGTTAAATAAAGAAAATTTAATGAGAGCTATTAAAAAAGGAGATGATATAGCTAAATTAGAAACCCAAGGTTGGAAAGTTGTTGAATATGGTAAAAAGAAATATATTACTTTACCAGAAATAGCTAAAGAGTATAATTTATATAAAAATGAATTAACTCAAGAAGGAATGAAAAACTTTTTGAAATTTTATGATAATGCATTGAATTATTGGAAATTGTCAGTTACTTCTTTGTTCCCCTCATTTCATTCTAGAAATGCTATGTCAAATACATATTTAACTTGGTTAGCTGGAATGAAAGACCCAAAAAGGTTTAAAGATGCTTGGAATGTCCAATGGTATGGTTTTCAATTAAAAAGAGGTGTAAAAGCAAAAGATAAGATTATAAAAATTGGTGGTGAAAATTGGAAGTTATCTGAACTATATGAATTAGCAGCAAAAAATGGTGTGTTAGGAACTGGTTGGATGGGTGGTGATTTTTTGAAAAAAATTACAATGAAACCAACTAAAGAAGATTTGGTTAAAAATCCATTAAAATCATTTTCAACAGCTACAGAATTGGGATTAAATTCATTTAGAAGAATGGGAACAGCAGTAGAAAATAATGCTCGTGTAGCTTTATTTATTGACCAATTAGCTAAAGGTGCAAGTATTCCAGAGGCAACATTTAAAGTTAAGAAATTTTTATTTGATTATGGTGAATTAACTGAAACAGAAAGAAAAATGTTTAAGCGTGTAATACCATTTTATACATGGCTTAGAAAAAACACTCCACTCCAAATAGAACAACTGGTTAAACAACCAGGAAAATATACTGGTATTTTACATACTAAGGAAGGAATTGAATCAATGTCACCAGCTATTGAGGAAGAGTTTTTACCAGATTGGATGAGAGAGGAAGAGTTATATGTTAAGACACCATTTGTTAAAAAACCATCATTATTTAGACCAGATTTGCCATTTCAAGATTTGGCTAATATGTTTAATTTAAAGCGTTGGGCTTCATCATTTACACCACCATTAAAAGCAGTATTTGAATATGTGAGTGGAATGGATATATTTAGGGGTAAGCCATTAGCTGATGAAAATTTACCAAAATCTAAATATCAAAGAGAAAAATTAAAGAAAATAATTATGAATAATTTAAGAGGTAATTGGGAATGGAAAAGGTTGACAGATGAAGAAAAAACAGTATTTCAAAAATTTTTAGATTCTGTATTAGGATTAAGGTCGTATGTATTTGATGAAGCAAGAGCAAGACAATATTATTATCAACGAAAAAGAATGGAAAGAACAGCTGAAAGAAAACTTGAATTAAAAAAGAAAAAATAATTTGCATTTTTTTAAATATATGTTATATTATAAATGTAATTAAGTTATCCACAGGTTGTGGATAAGTAATAAAAAATATGCTAGAACAAAAAAATGCGGACACCCCTGTTGAAGGAAAACAAATTCCACCTCAAAAAAATCCTTCACCAGACACCCCCGCAAACAACGAAAGTGCAGATAATGCACAAAAACAAGAAGAGGAATTTGTTAAAATTCCTAAAAATGAATTAGAAAGGTGGAAAGCTAAAATGTCAACCGTTGACAAAATGAGAGCTGAACTTGAAAAAGAAAAAGCACGGTTGGCAAAGGCAAGAAGAAAAGCAAAACTTGCCAAAGAACGGGTTTTTTCCTTTGAAGAACCAGAGGAAGAACCAGAACCAACAGAAGATGAGTTGGCTCTTATTACAGAAAAAGAAACTCTAAAAGTGGAAAAGGGTGTGCTTGGTATTCTAAAATCCGATGAGTATTCAAAACTCTTAGAAGCAGACCCAACACTTAGGGAAATTCTTGAAAATAATCCTTTAGGATTACCTGTTTTCAAAGAACTTCCAATAGATGCTGAAGACGCATTATATAAAATAGAGGAGTATCTTTCTGAAAGAGCAGCTAAATTACCTGTTGATGAATCTGGTAAAAAAGAACCCGAAACTCCTCCTGCTCCAGAAGCAGGACCAACTAATCCGCCTACCGATGTTCAGCAAAAGGTTGAAGAAAAAAAAGAAAAAACCTCTGGACCAAAATCGGTTAATGAGTTGGAAAATGATATTTTCAACACAATAATGGGTGGTAATCAGTAAAGGTCGGTTATTAACAAATTAGTAAAATAGATAAAATATATGGCTTTATCAAGTGCAACAGGTGCTGCAACATTTGACCGAACAGCCAATACATATCAACTTGATTTGTCAACTCAATTAGCTGAAGTTATTAGACCTGATAACGAAGCATTCTTGTCAAGGATTGGAACAAATGGTTTTGTTGCATCTCAAAGAACACATTATTGGGCTGAAGATGAATTGAACCCAAACACTGATACAGTTGCTGAAGCTGTTGATGATTCAGAAACAGAAATAGATGTTACTAATGGTAGTCGCTTTAAAGTTGGTACAACTTTCAGATTTAATGAAAAAGGTAAAACTGAAGTTTGCCAAGTAACAGCAGTTTCAGGTAACACTTTAACTGTTACTCGTGGTTATGGTTCAACATCAGCAGAAGCTCATGCTGATGGAGCAACAATTGAAATTATTGCTCATCCAAAACAAGAGGGTTGGAAACCAAGTCAAGAAGATTGGACACAAGAAAGAACATCACAATACAACTATTCACAAATTTTCGGTCGTGGTATTACTTTATCACGCACTAGACAATTAGTTGACCAAACAGTTATTGCTTCAGAATTAGCACACCAAAGTGCTTATAGATTAAAAGAAATTGCTCGTGAGTTAGACGACACCATTATCAATGGTATTCGTTCTGCTTCAGCTCCTGGTGATTCATCTTATGGCACTATGGGCGGCTTATGGGAATTTGTTTCTGCTGCTGGTGGAAACTCAATTACCACTGTTGAAGATTTAACTGAAAATGTGGTTAATGAATTGTATAAGAAAGTTTGGGATGATTGTGGTGGTGTTGAACAAGGGTTCATCTTGGTTGGCGGTGCATTAAAGAGAGTAATTTCAACTTTTGACCAAGCATATCGTAGAATGGATTTTGATTCACGAGCTGCTGGTTTTGTAGTTGAAAGATTCTTAACTGATTTGGGTGCTGAATTAACAGTTATTGTTGACCCTAAGATGATGGATGATTTAATGATTATTGGTGATTTAACCAAAGTCAAAGTCGGTCCATTACAAGGTGATAATATGAGATTAGAAGAATTAGCTAAGACTGGTAGAACATTAGAATATATGGTAACTGGTCAGTACACCTTAGAGGTAAGAAACGCTCTAAAATGTTTCGGCGTACACAACAACTTATCATAAGTGGCTTTTTAAGGGGTTTGTCTAAAATATACGAGAAACCCCTCATAAAGGTCGTTTAGTTAGTATTTAATAAAAATGTTCAAACATTTTGAACATAAACAAAAATATGCCTGTAAAAAGCAAAAGAACATTTGAAGATTATTTTCCTTATGCTTTTAAAGCTGATACACCAGTAGAAAAAGTTGTTTTCGCTTTCCATGTTGGTGATATATCTGCTAGTAAAAATGTTCATCTTATTGCAGCTCCTTTTGAATTAAAGATTACTGCTGTTAAACTTTTAGTTGATACAGCTATTGCTGCTAATGATGATAATTATTGGTCTGCACAACTAGTTAATTTAACTCAAAATGATAATTTATTATCATCTGCTAAAACTTCAAAAGCAACTGGAGGAACAGCTTTTACTGCTGATAGTGCTTGGACAATAACACCAGACCAAACTCAATATTTAAGAATCAATGATGTTCTTGAATTACAATTAACAAAATCTGGTTCTGCTTCTTCTTTGTCTAACCTTGTAATTCAGGTTGAAGCTATTATTACTGGTAAAGTAGCTACTACTACTTCTACATCTTCATCTACATCTACTACTACGACCACATCTACATCTACATCTACATCTACTACAACCACATAAGGTTAATAATTTATTCTCCTTCTTTATGGAAGGAGAGCTAAGTTATTAACTCAATTAAAATTATTTAATTTTAAACCTATGAGAGCAAAACTAATTACATCAAGTACACAAATTTCTGATTCAAAAATTAGTATTTTTGGTTATCAGATTTTTCCAGATGGTTCTAATGCAGCAACCTTAACTTTATATAATGAAAGTGATGATTCAAAAACTGATTCAAAAAGAGTTTCTGCTGCAAGAACACCAGCTACTGAAAGTAAAGAGGTTAGATTTAATAAATCTCTTTATTGTGATAGTGGTTTATATGCTGATTTATCTGGAGCAAATGCAATAGCATTTATTTTTATTGAATAATTTTATGGAAAATAAAGAAAACAAGTTTTCTATAATTATTCCTGTTTATAATGGTGAGGAAACTATTGGTAGAGCAATAAATTCTATTATTACCCAAACTTATGATAATTGGGAATTAATAATAGTTAATGATGGTTCAACTGATAATACTCAAAAAATTGTTTCATCTTATATGAAGCGTGATTTTCGTATAAGAATGTTTGTTTTACCAGAAAATTATGGAAGAATGGCAGCCAGAAATATAGGAATGAAAATGGCTCGTAATGAATGGTTATGTTTTTTAGATGCTGATGATGAGTTTATGTCTAATTATTTAGAGGTGGTAAATAATGAAATAAATCGTAATCCAAATTATAATATATTTAATTTTGGAATGTTGATTAAAGAAAGAGAAATAGATAATGAAAAAAGATATGAGAATGGATGGAAAATTATTGAACCACTTAAATTAAAAGAAATAGATAATGGAATGGAATCATTTAGTAGTGGTAAAATTGGTATTGGTAGTTTTATATTTAAAAAAAAGTTATTAGATGAATTTGGTTTTTATCCAGAAACAAAAATTCCTTATGGTGGAGAAAATTCATTTCCTGCTCTTTTAGTTAAAAAAAATGAGATATTTAAAGAAATTTGTAAACAAAATGAAAATGGACAATGGTTACCATTAGGTAATCCAAATGGTGATGATTATGCATTATTTTGGGGATTAACTAGAAAAAATAAAAGTAAAATGTTAAATGTAGTTTTATACATTCAACATAGAAGAAAATAATATGCCAGTTTCAATTACAATTCCAAACAAACAAGGTGTGGTTAAAGACTCTAATCCACTTCCTGTTAAATTGATTGACGCTAATGGTAATGAAGTTGGAGTTGATGAAAGCTCTAATGCATTAACAACTATTCTTTTACCACATCATAAAATACACGAAGGAAATCATTATTTTGTTGCTAGTTTTAATACTGTTGATGATGGAGACAATTTAGATTTTTGTGTTACAACTCCTAATAATTTGAATGAATTTCACATGGTATTTGATGTTCAAAGTACATCTCAATTAGAAATATATTTATATGAAGATGCTGATTTTGATAATGATGGAACAACTATAACTCCTATAAATAGTAATAGAAATAGCTCAAATTCATCAACTTTAATTATTAAATTAAATAATACAATTAATGATACTGGAACATTGCTTTCTAAACAGAGTTGGGGAACAGCAATAAATCCAATTAAAGTAACAGGTGGTGGATTTGGAAGAGAAACAGAAATAATACTTAAATCAAATACTAAGTATTTATTTAGATTTATTTCAAGGTCTAATGGAAATTTAGTTAATTATAGGTCAACTTGGTATGAAATAATTAAAACATAAAAAATATATGATTGAAATAAAACAATCACAAATACAACAAGAACAAGAAACAGATGATATTGAAGAAACAGAAACAATAAAAGAAAAAGTTAATTTAACTAAAGAAATTCCATTACAAGATGAAGAAACAGAAAAAGTATCAGATGATATTTATAATAGTTTAGTAAATATTGAAACTAGAGAAATACCAGAAGAAGAACATTCAAACATTAAAACTATTTATTTACAAAATCAACAAGCAGAATTTTTACTTTCTTCTAATGGTTTATCTAAATCAATTAAAGTATATCCTGCTTTAAATAATGTTTCATATAGTATTGAATTAAGGGACAATAAAAATAATTTATTACATCAAATTTTAGATATTAAAAAACCTTATGAAACAAATTTAAAATTATTAGAAGGAAATTATATTTTATCAATTAAAACACAAAAAGATAATATGCCATTTACTATTATCACTGAATAGTATAAAAAAATGAAACCAATAGATATTGTAATGGTAACCTATAATCGTTTAAGGTTTACCCAAAAATCATTAAATTCAATTATTAAACGCACTAATTTTCCATATAGATTGATTGTAATTGATAATCATTCTACTGATGGAACAGTAGAATATTTAAGAGATAAAAAAGAAATAGATGTTCTACATTTGAATTTAGAAAATGAAGGATTAGAAAAAGCATTACAGTTTTGTTTAAAAGAATCTGTGGAAAGTAGTTATTTTGTAACTACTGATAATGATTGTATAGCTCCACTTTTAACACCTTGTTGGTTAGAACAGCTATATACATTGATAAAAAAATATCCTAAATATGCAGCTATTGCTTTAAGACCACAGATTTTAGTTGGTGTTGGAAAAATTTTTAATACAGATAAGGAAGTAGTTGAAAATAATGTAGTGGGCGGTTCATTTAGAATATTTAATACCAAAGCTGTTAAACAAGTTGGTGGTTGGAGTAATCAGTTTGTTAATAATGGTAGAGGTAATGAAGAATGGAACATTTGTACTAAACTTCGCAAAGCTGGTTATAAAGTTGGATATACTAAAAATTTATGGACATATCATATATTTGGTGAAAAAAACTGGGGTTATCCACAATCTATAAATGCTGCTAGTTCAAGAAGTATAAAAACACCACCTAAAGATATTGAATATAATCCAATAACTTGTGAACCAAAAATTAAACATAATGAATAATATGTCAGAGAGATATAATGCAAATCCAAATAGTCAAGAAGGAGCTGATAAAGCACATTGTGCTAGATATTATCTTGCTCGTGGTTTTATAGAATCAAAAGATTATGTAATAGATGCTGCTTGTGGTACAGGGTATGGTTCTGCTATATTAGCTAAAGTTGCTAAAGCTGTATTAGCAATAGATAAAAATGAAGTATTTAATAATCAATGGAAAAATGATAAAATCTTGTTTCTTCCTATAGATTTAGAAAACCCAATAGGAGTTCCAGAATGTGATGTGTGGGTTTGTTTGGAAACTATTGAACATTTAAAAGACCCAGAAAAATTTATTGAATTAGTTACTCAAAAAACCAAGAAAAGAATAATAATATCTTCACCAAATAAGCCAACAGCAAATATAAACCCATTTCATAAATCAGATGTTGTTCTTAATAGGTTAAGAAAAATAATGTCTAAACATACAGATTGGTTTGAATATCATAGCTTTTTACAAGGTGAATATTATATTATAATTTATGATAGAAAGAAAAATGAAAATAATCTTAATAGGTAATAAAATAGCTTCAACTACTGGTGATATTCCTGATGCTATTGGTATTTATGAAGAATTGATTAAAATGAATCATGATTGTTTGTTTGTTCATTTTAAAAATTATCAAAATGAATTAAAAAATTATAAACAAAAACCAGATTATATTTTTATAGAAAAGAATAAAAATATTTGGGCTGATGAAGTAAATAAATTAAGAAAACAATTTAATTGTCCAATAATTTATTTAATGCAAGATTATATATCTATGGAAGAAGCTAAAGAAGAATGGAGACAATTAGCAAAATCGGTTGATGTATGGGTTGGGAAAAATATGGCTGATATTGGTTGGTTTAAGAAAAATAAGATAAGACATTTTTATTGGGGATATGATGGAGTTCCAAAATGTTTTAATAAAATTGATGATAATAATATATTAAAAAAATTTCCACAAACACCATACCCCAATCCTGTTCCTGTTAATTTTATTGGTAATTGGGTTCACAATAATTTTAGAACTAGATTCTTATATGCTCTTCAACAAAAACTACCTGGATTAGTGCATATTACTACTTTTACAGTTCGTGAATTTAAAGAAGCTCAACATTGTTCAGATATTCCTGGTTTAGAAAATGTACACCATCCATTATTTGGAGAAGATTTTGCTAAAATAGTTGGGCAAACTCAAATAAATCTATCAATAGAAAGTATATATGATTATGGTTATTGGTCGCATAGAATTGCAAGAATGATGGCGTCTGGGGGATTTGTAATGGCACATTATACTCCTGGTATGGAAAAAAGATATTATGATTATGTTGTATATTTCCACTCAATAAATGATTGTGTAGAAAAAATAAAATATTATTTAAACCACCCAGAAGAAAGAAAAGCTATTGCTGAAAAAGCATATTGGTATGCTCATAAGTTTTTAAATAATAAGAAAAAAGTGTGGGAATTATTAACTTATTTAGAATATTATGAAAAAAATAAAGATTTTATTTTGTGATAATCCACAATACAAAACAACAAAACACATTTTAAAACATTGGCAAGAGAATCATGAAGTAAGAACTGACCCATATTTTGACCCAGTTAAAGCTGAGTGGGCTGATGTAATTTATGTTGAATGGTGTGAAGGAACAATGATAGAAGCATCAAAGGGTAAAGGACATTATGAAGGTGTTATTTCTGATAATCAACCAATTTCTCAAACAGATTTTGATTGGTCTGGTAAAAAAATAATCAACCGCTGTATTGATATTGATGCTTATTATGGTCATTATAGACAAGTTAAATGGGAAAATGTTTCAGATTTAATTTTTATTGCTAAGCATATTCAACAAATGGTTGATAAGGAAATGAATTTTAAAGAAAAATATCCTAATTTAAAAGTTCATCATATACCAATATCTATTGATTTGAATGCTTGGACATTTAAAGATAAAACAAAAACACATGGAAAAAATATTGCTTTTGTTCATCATCTTTGGACAGGTAAAGGAATACCACTTGCTTTACAAATAATTAAAAAATTGGTTGATATAGATAAGGAATGGAAATTACATATTGTTGGTAATTGGTCTAATGAAGCATGGCTTCCAGCTTATGTAAAACATTTTGTTAAAGATTTGAACTTACAAGAAAATGTTATATTTTATGGAAGAGTAAATGATTTAGATAAATTTCTTGATAATATGGATTATGTATTAACTTCTTCCCATAAAGAAGCATTTAGCTTAATTACAGCAGAAAGTATGGCAAAAGGAATAAAACCAATTATTCATAATTGGGAAGGAGCAAAAGATATTTGGGGAACAAAATGGGTATGGAATACAATTGATGAAGCAATAACTTTATTCTTAAATGATTATAATTCTAATGAATATCGTGAGTTTGTATCTCGTTATGATAAAAAATATGAAATAGAAGCTCTTGATAAAATTCTTTTAAATATATGATTAGTAAAAAACAATTATTATGTATTGGGTGTGCTAAACAAGTAGATGTAAACAAATTACAACTTGTTCGTGTACCTAAAAAACAACCAAGTGGTTTAATTACACTTATAGATAAATATAATTATAAATGTCCAAATTGTGGCGTTGAAAGTATATTTAACGCAGATTTGGTCAAGGAAGTAAAAATGTATGAAAAATAAAATACATTCGGGTAAAGAAAAGATATTTATCACTGGTATATCTGGCTTTATTGGCTCAGAAATAGCCCTAGAAGCGTTGAAAAGGGGTTATAAGGTCTCAGGGCTCATAAGACAATCTCAACGCTCAAATGAGGCAATTTCACGCCTTAAAGGAAAAGTTGATTTATATGAAGGAGATTTAAGAGATTATTGGACTTTAAGAAACATTTTAAGAAATGCTAATCCAGATTATGTTTTACACTTAGGAGCTATTACACCAGTTAGTTATTCTTTTACTCACCCTTATGAAGTTACCCAAGTAAATTATGTGGGAACAATCAATTTGGTAGAAGCGTGTAAAGACGAACTACCACAATTAAAAAAGTTTATCTTTTCATCTTCAATGGAAGTATATGGTTATCAGCAAGAGCATGTTTCTTTTGAAGAAGATTTTAAGCCACAACCAGCTTGCCCTTATGCAGTTGCTAAATTAGCATCTGAAAAGTATTTGCAATACTCATATTATGCTTATAATTTTCCTTGTGTGATGTTTAGACAAACTAATTGCTATGGACGCAAAGAAAATGATTATTTTGTAGTTGAAGCCATAGTAACCAAAATGTTAAAAAATAAAAAGGAAATAAATCTTGGTAGAAAAGAACCAATTAGAAATTTCTTATTTATTGATGATTTAGTTAATTTGTGGTTTGATGTTATTGAAAATAATATAGCTGGAATGTTAGGAGAAGTATTTAATACTGGTCCAGATAATGGTTTATCTATTGGAGAATTAGCAGAAAAGATAGCTAAAAAATTAAACTGGACAGGAAAGATAAATTGGAATACAATGGAAATGAGACCAGGTGAGATATTTTATCTTAATTCAAGTAATAAAAAAATTACTAGTTTGGTTGGTTGGCAACCTAAAGTATCATTAGATAAGGGATTAAACTGGGTAATAAATTATTGGAAAAAAAGATTAAATTTAAAATAATTTTGAAAATTAAGTAAAGGAGGAAAACAAAATGAAAACCGAAAATTTTATTCAACAAAATATGGGTGCTGATAAAATTGTTGGCAGACCGATTAGATTGAATAAGTTTAAATTAGAGGTTAAAAAAGATAAAAAATACGCTGAATTATTATTATTTGGTGATTTACACCTAGGACACCCACAAAGCAATATAAAAAAAGCTAAAGGAATGTTAAATTGGGCTTTAAAAACTAATACCCCTGTATTGTTGATGGGAGATTTATTAGAAGCTGGATTAAAAGATAGTATTGGAAATAGTGTTTATACACAAAAACTTGACCCTCAAATGCAAATGGAAGAAGTAATTGAAATGTTGCAACCATTAGCAGATAAAGGGTTGATTAAAGGATTACATACTGGAAATCATGAAATGCGAATCACCAAAACAACAGGAATTGATATTTCAAAAGTTATAGCTCGTATTCTTAAAGTTCCATATTTGGGTTATGCTTGTTGGAATATGATTACTGTTGATAAACAAAAGTATGGAGTTTATTCAGAACACGGTACTGGTGGAAGTAAATTTAAGCACACCAAACTTAAAAGAGCATTAGACCAACTAGCTTGGATAAGAAGTGATGCTTTATTTTTAGCACACCATCACGCTTTAGAAGCAAGTAGAACAACTGTGCAAGAAATCAGCTTCCGCAACAAACAAGTGGTTGAAAAAAAGTGTTATGTTGTTTTAACAGGTGGATATATTGATTGGGACAATAGTTATGCTCAAATGTATGAAATGCCACCAACTGAAATTGGTAGCCCAAAAGTAAAGTTCTTTTCTACAGAACGAGAAATTAAAATTAGTTTTTAAACAAAAATGGGGCTATATGCCCAATGCGGTGCTGAAACCGACAAAGGTTTCATATATAGCACCGCAC
>Ga0136651_10001802_pt1 | contig 11780 bp, 10 predicted proteins | sample Mar14236cmmetaG_FD_94867 | JGI IMG/M metagenome (GOLD analysis project Ga0136651, IMG submission 94867) | Marine hydrothermal vent microbial communities from Guaymas Basin, Gulf of California to study Microbial Dark Matter (Phase II) - Marker... ...
AGCTTTATACTCCATCATTGCTCCGCTTGGGTCAGTGGCAAACAGATGCGCGCCGGTATCATCCACGCCACCAATAAGCAGGGCAGTGCCAAAGGGGCGAACGCCCCCATATTGAGTATATGTTTGTTTGAAATCGCATATTTTTCTTGCAAGAGCCTTTACCTGGATTGGCGCTTCATATGTGAGGCGATTTATCTGGGCCTCTATCCTTGCCCTTTCCACCAGAGCTCTCGCATCTGCAACCAAACCAGAAGTAGCACAGCCAATGTGCTCATCAATCTTGAAAATCTTTTCTATTGAACTTGGCTCAATAAGGCGGGATGTTATGCGCTTATCCACAATAAGAGCAATTCCTCCCTTAAATTTTATTCCAACTGTCGTCGTTCCGCGCTTTACCGCCTCCCTTGCATACTCTACCTGAAATAGTCTGCCATCTGGAGAAAATACAGTAATCTCCCAGTCATAGGCGGTTCGTGGAATCATTATGGCAAGAAAGCAGCAGGCAATATTAATTTTTTGTATGTCTTCTCAGTTTTTTTCTTCTAAGTTGCTATGATGTATCCTCGTCTTCTTTTTCCTTCAATTCCTTCAATATATCAACCATTTCTCTCTGTAACATTACTTGCTCTCTCTGATAAGGAGCAATTGTTGCCTCCTGAACAAATTTTTCTATAATATTTTTTATTTCCTTAAAAGGATATATACCATGCAATTCATAATAGCTCCTCGTTCTCGGCGTCTTTACTTCTTTAGCTCCTCCCGCAAAGCCAAAAATACCTGTTTTTTTACCCTCTGCCTCAACTCCTCCAGCTGCAAATGAGGAATCGCCTCCAAGTCCAAAGCCGGAGTGGGTTACAGGTATTATATTACCAAAGCCAAAAATTTTTCCTAAGATACCTTGCGAATATTCAATATCAGCTATTTTTTCATATCTCAGGCTCCTCTCTCTTTTAACTATCATTCCTCCTTTAAGCAGCAAGCGAAGATTTGTAATTAAATAGCGATGGGAGCGACGATACAACTCAATGATGGCTGCAAAGACCAGAGCAATAAATATTGTATACACTGGAATGAGAATATCTGCATAATCCATTACTCCACCGAGCCAGAATAAAAATACACCGAATGCAAAAATGGCAAGATAGGCAAAAAATATTCTCCACCTTATCATTAGCAGTGAAGCAACAATTCCAAATATTAAGAGGCCAAGAAGCCATATACCGAAGGTAGCACCTATTCTCAAAAAATTCTTATCGGAAATGCCATCCCAGTATGAAGAATGATATAGCCATGCAAGAAATAAACCCCATATGATAAGGAAAATCCACAGTATGTGTAAATTCATAAATGAAAGAGGATGTGGTTGAAGCTCCCTTTCAATTTTTTCATTTTCGAGCAATTTCATTATGATAACAATTCCCTTTATCTTTTATATTTTCTTATTTTTTCAGTTTCTTAAATTTCTGCAACAATTCATTCACGTCTCTTGCAAAAATCAATATCATTGGCTCTTTTCCAATGTCACCCCTGTGATATATCACATCGGGCACTCTTCCCACTCTTTTTATTGCCTGCTCTACCCCCCAAGGTATCGTCGCCCCCTCTTTCCTCTTCACCTCTTCCGGCTCCTCCCTCCTGTCATAAAAGGATACAGAGAATATTTTTTTCGCTCTCGCAAGAATTTTTTCATCGAATTTTATATTCATCACTGCCCTAATCGCCCCATCAAATTCCATGACTTTAAGCAAAGCCCTTGCCAAGTGGCGGGAAGCACCGAACTTCACTTTTCCTGCCATTGCTTTTCTCCCGGCCCTAACAATCCTTCCTTCCACAGCAGCCACATCTTCCTCGCCTTTTAGATACCACTCTGGAAGAGCATATGCGATGTTCATTCCCACTTCCGGTATATAATCAACTATATTCATCTCCATCAATTGCTGGAGCATTTCTTCAAGCCCCTTATATACTCTCCATCTCTCTGCATCTTTGCCAACCCATGCTGTAGGATTAACAGGGCAATGCCCATGTCCTACCTTTACCCCATACTCTATTGCCATGGTAATGAATTTTTTTGCTATTTCTGTTGCTTCTACAATATCATAACCTTTTGCCAGATTAGCTGCTATTGCTGCAGAAAAACTACAACCTGTGCCATGAGTGCATCCATCCTTTATTCGCCTGCCTTTGAATTCATAAAATTTTTTTCTGTAATAGAGTAAGTCAGTTGCATCTCGCCCAATATGTCCTCCTTTCACTATCACTGCTTCCGCTCCCAATTTTTCTATCTTTCTTGCCGCCTTTTTTGCATCCTCCCTGCTCCTTATTTTTATCCCACTGAGTCTTTCTGCTTCATGCCTATTTGGTGTTATTACAGTAGCAAGAGGAACAATATGTTCAATAAAAGCATCTATTGCATCCTCTCGAAGCAAATAAGCACCACTTTTTGCAATCATTACAGGGTCCACAACAACAGGGAAATCATATTTCTGGATAGCTGATGAAACAGCCTTTATTATAGATGAATTGCTCAGCATACCTGTTTTTGCAGCATCTATGCCCATATCTTCTGCCACACATTCAATCTGCTTTTTTACCATTTGAGCAGGCAAATCATGGATTCCTTCTACACTTACGGTATTTTGAGCAGTTACAGATGTGATGGCAACCATCCCATGCACGCCGAAGGCGGCAAATGTTTTTAAATCCGCTTCTATGCCTGCGCCTCCTCCGCTATCGCTACCAGCTATGGTTAAAGCTTTATTCATTTTTATCACCATTCAGATAATTTTCCACAATTTTAATTGCACAAAATTTTCCACACATTGAACATGCTTTTAACTCCTCCACTGGCTTTCTTCTCGCCCTGTATTCCCTCGCCTTTCTATCATCGATGCACATGCTAAACATTTTTTCCCAATCAAGATTCTGCCGAGCAATAGAGAATTCTTTATCTATGTCTGTATCAATACCTCTCGCTATATCTGCAGCATGAGCGGCTATACGAGCAGCTATCACACCTTCTCTCACATCCTCTATGCTTGGAAGGCATAAATGCTCTGCTGGCGTTACATAGCACAGGAAATCTGCTCCATAATAGCCGGCTATTGCCCCTCCTATCCCTCCAACAATATGGTCATAGCCAGGTGCAATGTCGGTAACAAGGGGGCCGAGAACGAAATATGGCGCCTCTTTGGTTACAGTTTTCATTATTCTTATATTCGCCTCTATATGACTGAGTGGCATATGGCCTGGACCTTCAACCATGCTTTGAATGCCTGTCTCTCTTGCCCTCTCCACAAGCTCACCGATTATCAGCAACTCCTGAAGTTTTGCCCTATCATTGGAATCATGTATAGCTCCTGAGCGCATTCCGTCTCCAAGGCTAAGGGTTAATTCATACTCTCTGGCTATTTCAAGCAGATAATCAAAATTTTTGTAGATGGGATTTTCCATATCATTGTGAATTATCCATGCCATATGTATCGAGCCGCCACGCGATACCATTGGAATAATGCGATGTTGCCCTTTAAGGCGCTCCACGCTCTCCTTTGTTATGCCAACATGTGCAACTGCAAAATCAACACCCTGCTTAGCATGTTTTTCAAATGCATTGAACATGTCATCCTCGCTCATATCAACTATCGCTCCATATTTTTTTATTGCCTCAACTGCCGCCTGATATATTGGAACCGTTCCAAATGGCACATTAACTGCATTGAGCAATTTCTTTCTTATTTCATCAAGATTTCCGCCTGTGGATAAATCCATTACTGCATGCGCCCCCGCCGCTATCGCTACCTTTGCCTTTTCCACCTCTTCATCAATATTTACATACTCACGGGATGTGCCAATGTTTGCATTTACTTTTACCCTAAGTCCCTTTCCTATACCAAGAGGTTTTGGAAGATGAATGGGATTGCGAGGAATTATTATTTTGCCAGATGCCACACGCCTTCTAATAATTTCTTCATCTATTTTCTCTGCTTCTGCAACCTCCTTTATTTCCTCTGTTATTATCCCTCTTTTTGCCTCCTCCATTAAAGTCATCGATGGTATATTTGCCTTTATATGAATATTTTTCGCACCATCTTCAAAAAATAGAAAATTAAATATCTTCCTCCCTAATTTTTTCCATGGCTCTGTCTCAGGCAAAAACATATGGAGGGGTTGGAGCAATCCTCTCGCTTGTTGGGATGTTTATACCATATGTTGGCATATTCGCTGCGTTGGCTGGTATGATTTTGATTCTCGTTGCAGTCAAGATAATAGCAGATGAGGCAAATGATAGAAGCGTATATTCAAATTATCTGGTTTCTTTTGTGCTGCGCATACTGAGTGTTGTTATAGCTGTGATAGCTTTTATTTCTATATTCGGCTTTTCCATTCTTTCTGTAACCAGAGGAGCAAAGCACATTGAAGAAATGGGCATTAAAGGGCTTATAATCGGGTTAGTTATTGCCGTGGTCATTTTCTGGATAATATATGTTATAAGTGCAGTTTATCTGCGCAGAAGTTATGAAAAAATAGCAAAATACACAAAGGTGGATCTTTTCAGAACCGCGGGAATGCTCTATCTCATAGGAGCGGCCACCCTTATAATAGTAGTTGGAGCAATCATAATATTTGTGGCGGAAATCATTGAAGTAGTTTCATATTTCTCCCTACCCGACTCAATGCCAAGGGAAGAGGCTACTGCTCAAATATAGCCCTGTATTCATCAACAACATCTTCCGTAAATTTATGCATACCTTCCATAGTTTTATAATGAGTTATCATTTCTTTTATCACCTTGAATGGAATGGTGGCTATATCCACGCCCATCTCCGCCACTTTCCTCACCTGCATTGCATTTCTGACGCTGGCTGCAATTATTTTGGTTTTGTAATTGTAAGCACGATATATTTTTATTATACTCTCAACAAGCTCAACACCATCGTATATGCCTTCATCACTCAAACTTATCCAGGATGCTTCATCATATGAATTTTTTTGCTCTCTTCTTTTCTCCTCTATGCTTCGGAGCAATTTTCCATCAAAAATGTCCCACTTGTTAAATTTCATTCCCAACCTTTCCCTTATATAGTCATCCACCCTACCAAGAAATGGACTCACATAACTCGCCCCCGCTTTCGCCGCCAGCAATGCCTGGCAGGGCGTCATCACAAGAGTTGCGTTGGTCGGGATTCCTTTTTCACTGAGTTCCTTAATTGCTTTTACACCTTCAAAAAGTTCTTCACCCTCATTCATTGCAGTACTTATCGGGATTTTTATCACAACATTGTTGTTTATGTGATTGAATTTTTCGTAGAGTATCGTGGCTTCTCTCACCATATCTTCACTTTTTATTCCCTTAACCTCCAAGCTTACCGGCCCGTCCACAGCTCTGCATATCTCTCCTATATATTCTTCCATGCTCATTTCCATTCCTTTATCTTTTAACTTTTCGACAGCTTTTTTTATAAGAGAGGGATTTGTTGTAACTCCATCAACGATACCCCACGATTTCGCTTCCTTTATTTCCTCCAAATCAGCTGTATCAACAAATATCTGCATGGGATGGAAATAGATTTAAAAATAAATATTTTGTGAGAAGAAATTTTTTATATGCTCCCCTCCTTAAATTACATGCTCGATATCGTGAAAAAATTTCCAGAACAGGTGGAAGAAGCATTGAAAATGAAAATTGATTTTTCTGCAGGAGAAATAGAAAGTATAGCCATCGCAGGTATGGGGGGCTCTGCTATATCAGGTGATATTCTGCAGCATTTTTCAACCCTGCCCTTCTTTGTTATAAGAGACTATACTCCTCCTCCGTTTCTCAATCACAAGACTCTTTTCATTGCTATCAGTTATAGTGGTAATACCGAAGAAACCATTTCATGCTACGAAAAAGTGAAAAATAAATGCAAAACATTTGCCTTAACATCCGGAGGAAAACTGGCAGAGATGGAGGAAAACAAACTTATTATCCCCTCTGGCATGCAGCCAAGAGCGGCGATAGCGTATCTTCTATTTCCTCTTGCCAGATATCTTTCAGAAAATGGATTTCTCAATGGAATAGATTTAGATGAAACACTGTATGTGCTGAAAAGCAACACAACGCAGTTGCAGGAAACAGCAAAAAAAGTGGCGAATAGTATAGAAGGCATTCCTATAATATATGGCTATGGAGTCATGGGAAGCATAGCCAAAAGATGGAGGCAACAATTCAATGAAAACGCAAAAATACCCTCATTTGATTTTTCTCTGCCAGAGTGTAATCATAATGAACTGGAGGCATGGGAAAGCAATGAAAATAAATTTACCTGCATATTTCTCCGTAGCAAAGGCGAGAGCGAAAGAATAAATGCTAGGTTTGAGTATATGAAGGAAATTTATGGTGAGAAAGCAAAAGTTATAGAAGTTTTTTCAGTTGGTTCAAATATATTTTCGCAAGCCATCTCGCTACTCCATATTGGAGATCTTGCAAGCGTGTATATGGCTCAATCTCGCAATATTGATGCTGAGCCCGTTAAACTCATAACAGGGCTCAAAAAATATCTTTCTCAGCACTCAAGATCCTCATCATAGGGTATTCCCTCAGAAAGGGTTCGCTCATCACCGAAAAAATAGCAAAGGAGTATATTTAAAGTTTGGGGATTATAGTTATACAGCTGTTTTTGGTGTCTACGAAAACCATGCATTATTATTGTTCCAAAAGACGATAGATTTATCGTTTATTCTTTTTTATTTTCGAGCAGTTAATAGGTAATTTATTCTCTCTCCTTATCTGTTTTATCACCTGCAACATCATAATTTTCCAAAATATTTTTATTCCAGCAAACTCTTTTCCTCAGAATGAAGAAATATTTGATTACTCTCACATCTCTTTTAATTGTCATCGCCTCGCTTTTCCTGCCTCCGCCGCCAGGGTTGAGCAGAGATGGATTTATAATGCTTGCAATACTTTTGATGGCAGTAATCTTATGGCTTACCGAAGCCATACCCCTTGCAGCAACTGGCCTTCTTATACTTGCCCTTCAGCCTCTCCTCGGCATCGCCTCAGCCCAAGAAGTTTTTAGCAGTTTTGGTAATCGAGCAGTGTTTTTCATTCTAGCTTCCTTCATGCTAATGGCTGCTGTGGAAAAACATGCATTGCATAAAAAAATGGCCGCACATTTTCTGCGCATTTTCGGCTCATCACCAAAAATGTTTATAATAGGTGTAGCATTGACGGGCTGCCTTTTCTCTTTCTTCATGCAGGCTCATGGGGTAGCGGCGATGCTTCTCCCTTTGTGTTTGGAAATAGTAATTATAACAAAAGTGGTTCCGAAGGAAAGCAACTTTGGCGTTGCAACTATGCTATCGCTTGCCTATGGAACAGGTATAGGAAGCTGGGGAACGCTGCTTGGAGGGGCAAGAAATCCATTAACCATAGCATTTCTTGATGAAATTGGCTACAGCATATCTTTTCTTGACTGGATAAAAATTTGCATGCCCATCGTTTTTTTAACCCTCCCTCTCGTGATATTCATAATACTTCGTCTCTACCCTCCAGAGGTTGAGGATATCGAGAAGGCTGTAAAGGAAGCGGAACAGAGTATAAGCAGAGGAATGACAAAAGAAGAAAAGGGGGTGCTTGCAGTATTTGCAGCAACTGTGCTTCTCTGGATTTTCTTTTCCGATGAAATAGGCGTTGCAGTCATAGCTCTGCTTGCTGTCTCATCCCTCTTTATATTTCACCTCATAGAATGGGAAGATGTCGAAAAAAGAGTGCAGTGGGGAATAATACTTGTATATGGCGGAGCAATAACAATGGGGATAAACCTTGCCGACACAGGCGCCGCCAGATGGCTCGCAGATGGCATTCTGAATATATCCCCAAATAAATATGTCATCCTGCTTTTAATAATGCTTCTTACCTTTCTCCTTACAAATTTAATGAGTAACACAGCCGCTGTAGCAACAATGCTTCCCATTTCATTAAGCGCTGCCCTGAAGGCAGGTATTTCACCAGTAATAGCGGCGATGGCTACGGCAACAGCAGGCGGCGTCGCTTTTATGTTTGTTGTTGGTACGCCCGCAATGGCTATCGCATATTCATCTGGCTATCTAAAACAGCATCACATATTCAAAGCTGGGATAATAGCAGGGATGATGTCGATAGCAATCATATTTCTCATGGCAATATTTTACTGGGAGAAAGTGCTACATTTATGATTCTGCTTTTCTGAATTTGTAGCCATAATATATTGCCCCTCTTTTACCATCTTCCTGTATTCTCCTGAAACATGCCTCAACCTTCATTCCAATATGTATTTCATCGAGCTCGCAATCAACAATCTGTCCTGTGAGATAGCAACCTTCCTCCATTTTTATGAGGGCTATGGCATAGGGGGCCTTTCCTTCAAACTCTGGAGGAGGAGTGTATATGATGGTATAGCTTTCAACAGTTCCTTTCCCGCTTAATTTATAATCCTGCATTTTGCCTATCGATTTTCTCCTGCATTTAGGACATATGGTGCGTGGTGGGAAATATACTTTGCCGCATATCTCACATTTTTTACCTATAAGATTATATCTTGCAGGAATTTCCCTCCAGTATCTTGCAACTCCCATTTAAATCGCCTCCAGAATATGGACTACAGCTGTTCCGCCTGAGCCGCCGACATTGTGGGTTAAACCTATCGTTGCTCCTTTAACCTGCCTTTTATCAGCCTCGCCCCTCAACTGCATAACAATTTCGTTTATCTGCGCCACTCCCGTGGCTCCAACTGGATGACCTTTCGCCTTTAATCCACCAGATGTATTTACAGGTATCTGCCCATCCAGAGCTGTAAGGCCTTCCTCTGTAGCCTTTCCTCCCTTTCCTTTTTCAACAAAACCCAAATCTTCTATGGCGATTATTTCTGCAATGGTGAAGCAATCATGAACTTCTGCAACATCAATATCGCTTGGCTTTACACCCGCCATTTCATACGCTTTTTTAGCAGCATGAACAGCCGCCGGCAAGGAATCGAATCTGCTCCTTGAATGGAATGAAAGAGTATCGCACGCTTGCACGGAAGCCTTTATCTTTATGATTTTATCTGTGTATTTTCTGGCAATATCAACTGGTGCTAAGATTGCGGCTGCTGCGCCATCCGTAATGGGGCTGCAATCCAGCAAATGTAAAGGCTCAGCGACAATAGGTGAGTTAAGAACATCTTCGATGCTTATTTCTCTTCTGAATTGCGCTTTCGGATTTAAACTCCCATTGTGATGATTTTTCACTGCCACCATTGCAAGCTGTTCCTGCGTTGTGCCATGATGATGCATGTGGTAGCGAGCCATTAGAGCGTAAAGGCCAGGGAATGTTGCACCAAAAAATGATTCCCATTCCCTATCTGCTGCCGATGCAAGTATATTCGTTGCCTCTCCTCCAACAACGTCTGTCATTTTCTCTGCTCCTCCAACAACAACAATATCATACATTCCACTTGCCACCGCGATATATCCCTGATGCATGGCAACACCACCAGAAGCACATGCTGCCTCAACACGTGTGGCTGGAATGTGAAGATCCTCCAATCCCGCAACCTCTAAAGCCAAGCTACCAACATGCTCCTGTCCTATAAATCGCCCCGTGGACATTCCGCCTATATACATTGCATCTATATTCTCGCCCTCTATACCTGCATCAAGTATTGCTTTTACGCCCGCCTCTGCCACCAGCTCACGGAATGATTTCTGCCATAACTCGCCAAACTCGGTCATTCCTATTCCTATAATAGCTACTTCTCTCATTCAAACTCCCTCCTAAATTTCATATATGTGGCATAATCCACATACTTCTTTTCCTCTATCATCCGCCTTATACCCTGCCTTGGATACGATTCGATGGCATCCGTTACTGTAATATCGAAAGCATCCGAGCCCGCCCCAGAGCCATATGATACCGTCAATATACGCTGCCCCGGCTTTGCAATATCGAGCACCGCCGCCAATCCCAGCATTGCAGAACCTGAATATGTATTTCCTATAATGGGGCATAATAATCCATCCTCGATTTGTTTTTTCTCAAAACCCAGCTTTCTGGCTATTCTTACTGGAAATTTCCCATTGGGCTGATGGAAAATTGCATAATCATAATCACTTGGCTTGCTGCCAACCCTCTCCATGAGCATTTTGGCTGCTGTGCCCACATGACGGAAATATGCTGGCTCCCCCGTAAATCGCTCACCATGTCCCGGATAAGGCTGTCCCTCCCTTCGCCAGAAATCGGGCGTATCTGTTGTGAATGAAACTGTTTCATTTATTTCGGCTATTCCTTCCTTTCCTATAATATACGCAGCCCCTCCAGCAGCAGCCGTATATTCCAACGCGTCTCCCGGCGCCGCCTGCGCCACGTCGGCGCCAATAGCCATGCCATATTTTATCATTTTTGATTCTACGAGTGCTATACAATTCTGCATACCCGCCGTGCCAGCCTTACAGGCAAATTCGTAGTCAGCTGCTGTAAGTTCTGGAGTTGCTCCTATTGCCTCCGCAACAATGGTTGCAGTTGGCTTAACAGCATATGGATGGCTTTCTGAGCCAACGTAAACTGCTCCTATCTCTTCTGGATTTATTTTTGCTGCTTTAACTGCTCTTCTTGCCGCCTCAACAGAAATAGTAGCTGTATCTTCATCTATGCTCGGCACAGATTTTTCGAAAACATTCAAGCCAGAGGAAATTGATTTTGCCTGCCTGCCCCATATTCTTGCTATCTCCTCAACTTTTATCCTGTATCGGGGCACATATGCCCCATATCCAACTATCGCCGCCATAATATCGCAGAAAGATGTTAAGAAACTATATAAAAATGTCGTTTTTAGGTGCTGTGATGCATGACTCTAGCTTGCAACCTTTTCCTGATTAAAAAATTCCTCTATTTCCTGAAGAGCGTCTTTTGTTCTCTCCATCTTCACATACTTCCTGAATCTTTTTGCTCTTTCATCAAGAATTATTGCAATGCCTCTGTCATTCTCTCTCCTGATTAGTCGCCCCACAGCCTGCATTATCTTGCGGATTGCCTGCGCTTCCATCACATATTTCCAGCCATCCCCATATTTAACATCATAGAAACGCTGCAATGCGTATTGCTTTGCCGAAGGAGGCGGATATGGAATGCCCACGATGATAACAACTTCAAGCTCTTCCGAGGGAAAATCAACGCCTTCCGCCAGCCGCCCGCCCATCACGGAAAGGAAAACACCTCCCTTATTCTTAAATTTCTGGAGTTTTTCCATTATACTTTTCTGCCTCTCTCCTCTGGTTTCCATATAAACTTCTCTTTCTATACTCAGTTTTTTAAGGAATCTTTCCATTACAGCATATGAAGGAAAAAGAACGAGAGTGTTTTTATTGATGGAATTGCATATGGTGTTTAAATGCTCCGCTATTTTCTCAAGCATTTCCTCCTCCATGTAATATCTGGTTGTTACCTCCTCAACATATACAACTCTCCTGTTACTTTCTGGAAAAGGGGATGGGAATTTTTTTGTAACTGCTTCAATGCCAATACTCTTAACATACTCTTCCATCGGTTCTAACGTGCCGGACATGTGGATGCTGCAGTAGAAGGAATTTATTATTGATGAAGCTATGGAAGCATCCAGGCAATAGGCGGCGATGTGTATCAAATCATCATTTTTCTCCACAATTTTGACCCACTTTTCATCCACTTCGTTCCATCTCATAATAAAATTGCCCACACTTCTGATGAAAGAGCGAGGAAGCATATTTTTACTTTCCTTTATATCTGCAATTATATCTCCATA
>Ga0136651_10001803_pt1 | contig 11778 bp, 13 predicted proteins | sample Mar14236cmmetaG_FD_94867 | JGI IMG/M metagenome (GOLD analysis project Ga0136651, IMG submission 94867) | Marine hydrothermal vent microbial communities from Guaymas Basin, Gulf of California to study Microbial Dark Matter (Phase II) - Marker... ...
AAGATGGAAGTGGTAGATCAGTATAATGTGCGAGAACCCTTCGATGTCTTTCAATCCCTGTGAGTACTCCGGGAAGACCTCAACGGTTCCCTTAATCCCCCTGGCTGCAGAGGGCTGTATTGGGACTCCCTTCGGCTCCTTGAAGGGGCTGTGGATGACTCCGATGAAACGGTATGTTACTTCTTTCACTTTCTTTCCCACCTGAACGGTTCTTGAAGCAGGAGCTCAAACTCGCGGTATAAACTGGGGCGTCCTTCCCGCGTATTCCCGCCGCTCACCGCCAAACATCTCCTCAAGGGCTTTCTCCTCTTTACATATAAATCTCATCACGGCCACCCAGTAAACCAGGGGCAGGCCAAGCATGAAACCTCTGATAACGAGGGAAAAGCCCGGAAGTATCAGGAGGCCCCAGATTGAGTATATTGGGTGTCTGACCTTGGAGTAACATCCACTTGTTAATAATTCTTTCCTGCGATAGGCCCTTGAAATCTAGGTGTAACAGCGGAGCCAGAGGACGATGCCCACAGCGACGAGAAGTGCTCCGAGGATTAGTAGCCTTGGAGTCCAAACTCCATAAACGGAGTTCGGGTAGAACGCGAGGGGGCGTAAGGAGAGGTGAAAATGAAAACCTTGGGCACTATGCCAAGGAACCTCATCGCTCACTCCTCTATCGGGGGCTTTTCGGCCTTCTTTGCTTGGACTTGGCTGTAGAGATCGTCGAAGTTCTCGATGATCCCCTGGAGGGCGAGCTTTAAGTCCCTCGTCCTCGTGAAGAACGCCACCTTGTTGGTCTTGTCCCTTATGCGCAGGAAGTTCGGTCCCATCCTGAAGGCGGCCAGAACGTCAACGTCGAGGAGCTGGCCCACAACCGCCTTAAACTTTCTCGGGTCACCGTGGCCTTCGTCGTGCTCCTCTTCGAGGTTTTTGGCCTTGTTGTGTCTCTTCTCGATTAGCCTGACAGTCCCGTCCTCGCAGACCTCATAGATTGCGAAGAACTCTGAGTCGCCATAGTGAGCATCTATGAGCGTCTCGTCGTCTTCCATTCCAAACGCAACCTTGAGGCACCGCATAATTATCACCGTTTTGAGCGTATGCACAAAGCTTAAAAGCTTTTAGGTTAGCCTAATTCTGGAGGTGAGAGCTTGCAGATAGCCGTGAGTGGTGGAAAAGGTGGTACCGGAAAGTCAACTGTCGCGATCAACCTGGCTATAGCGCTCAGGGAGCACTACGACCTCGTCTTAGCAGACCTTGACGTTGAGGCTCCCAACGACCACCTTCTGCTTGGTGTGGAGCTGGCCAACGAGGAGCCGGTCGAGATGTTTATGCCGCGCTTTGATTACCAGAAGTGCACCCGCTGCAGGAAGTGTGCTGAGGTCTGCGAGGAGCACGCGATAATAACCATGCGCGATGGGACGCCCTTCCTGATGCCGAACCTCTGCTCAGGCTGTGGCGCCTGTGAGATAGTCTGTCCGGTTCGGGGGGCGATTCTGCCGGGCAAAAAGCTGATGGGACACACTTACTTCACAGAGACTCCCTACGGCTTCCCGCTCGTCACCGGGAGGCTCCTTGAGGGCGAGGAAAGGGCGATGCCTATAGTCACCATGGCCAAGAAGCGCGCCCGGGCGCTTGAAAAGGAGCTTCTTATGGTTGACACCGCCGCGGGGACGAGCAACACAGTCTCAAAGGCCCTTGAGGACTCAGGACTTATCATAGCCGTCACCGAGCCAACTCCCCTCGGAATTCACGACGGCGAGCTGATTCTCAGGCTGGCGAAGCTGATGGAGGTTCCCGCGATGGTCGTTGTGAACCGTTCAGACCTCGGCGACGTGGCCAGGGTGCGCGAGATAGCGGAGAAGTACGGTGCGGAAGTAATAGCGGAGATTCCCTACAGCGAGAGCATCATAAGGAGCTACGTTGATGGGAAGCCCATAGTTCTGACTGACTACCCGGAAGCGGGGCTCTTCAAGGAGATTGCTTCCAAGGTCGTTGAGTTCCTCGGAGGTGGTGAGTGATGCAGCTGGCCATAGCGAGCGGTAAAGGTGGCGTTGGAAAGAGCACTGTCACGGCTTCACTCCTCTACCTGCTGAAGGATGAGTACCGGCTCATAGCGGTTGATGCCGACGCCGACGCGCCGAACCTCGATCTGCTCCTCGGCGTGGAGCGCTGGGAAGAGGAGAGGGAGCTGATAGGGGCGAAGGTGGCGAGGATAAACACAGAGAGCTGTGTAAGATGCGGCATCTGCCAAGAGCGCTGTCCCTACGACTGCATCAAGGTGGTAGACGGCGACTACGTTGTCAGCGAGCTGACCTGTGAGGGCTGCAACGTGTGCGGCCTCGTTTGTCCGGTTCCAGGGACTATAACGCTGGAGGAAGTTCGGTCTGGAGTCGTTAGGAAGACGACCACCCGCTACGGCTTCCCGCTGATTTCGGCCCAGCTCGACGTCGGGAGGCCCAACAGCGGAAAGCTCGTCACCGAGGAGAAGGAGTGGGCGAAGAAGCTCATGGGCGAGCTCGGCCTGGAGCACATGATAGTGGACAGCGCGGCAGGAATAGGCTGTCAGGTCATAGCGAGCCTCGGCGGTGCCGACGTGGCAATACTCGTTGCAGAGCCGACCCCAGCTTCCCTTAGCGACGTTCAGAGGGCTTACAGGGTCGTCCAGCACTTCAGACAGCCGGCTTATTTAATAATCAACAAGGCAGACTTCAACCCAGGCTTTACCGCGCTCAGGGAGTGGGCCGAGAGCGAGGGGATTCCGATACTCGGTGAAATACCCTACGATAGGGCGATTCCGGAGAGCATGAGCATGCTCAAGCCCTTTGTAGAGGCCTTCCCCGACTCGAAGGCCGCCGATGCTATGAGGGAGATAGCGGAGAGGGTCAGGGAGGAGATACTCCGCTGACCTCTCGGTTTGGTGGGGCTTTCCTTTTTCACCTGTCTGTACTTTTCTTTGGTTTGGCGGCACCAACCCAAACCTTAAAAGCCCCCCCGCGTAGTCCATCCGGTGGTGTGGAATGGCCGAGACGAACGAGCAGCTTGAAAGGCTTGCTTATGAGTATCAGCTCCTTCAGGCCCAGGCACAGCTCCTGGCCCAGAACCTCGAACTGCTTACCCTTGGAAGGAACGAGTTCCAGGCAGTCAAGGAGACTCTGGAGGAACTTAAGAAGGTCGAGGAAGGGAACCCAGAAATACTGGTGCCGATTGGGGCCGGCTCCTTCCTGAAGGCGAGGATAGAAGACAAGGAAAACGCGATAGTCAGCGTTGGCGCTGGTTACGCCATCGAGAAGAACCTTGACGACGCAATAGCGTACCTTGAAGCCAGGATAAAGGAGTACGATGAGGCGATAGCCAAGAACCAGGAGGCCCTCAAGAAGCTCGAGGGTCAGCTGGGAGAACTCGCCAAGAAGGCGCAGGAGCTTCAGCAGAAGCAGGCTATGAACTTCAGCGTGAAGAAGTGATCAAAACTCAAGCATTTTTCAGAGCGCTTTTAACTTCTTTTACTTAATCTTCTGAATTTCTCATAAAAGGGTAAGAAATCAGTAATCAAACTGGATTATGAGCCCTTCTGGGAAGAGTACCACTCCACGGTCTTCTTCAGGCCTTCCTCAAGGCTCCACTCCGGCTCGAAGCCCAGTTTCCTTATTTCGCTTATATCCGCTTGGCTGTGCCTTATGTCTCCGGGTCTGGGTTTGTCAAAGCGTATCGAGCTCCTTGCACCGGTTATCTCGATCACCTTCATCGCCAGCTCCAGGATGCTCGTCTGCTTTCCGGTTGCGACGTTGAAGACCCTCCCGTTGCTCTTACGGCTCTCGGCGGTGAGTATGTTTGCCTTGACCACGTCCTTCACGTAGATGAAGTCCCTCGTCTGCTTGCCGTCCCCGTATATGACAAGCGGCTCGTTGTTCAGGGCCCGGTTGATGAATATGCTTATTACCCCTGCGTACTGGTTGGCGCTCTGCCTCGGGCCGAAGACGTTGAAGTAGCGCAGGGAAACTACAGGCAGGCCGTAAAGCTCGTTGAAGACCCTGAGGTAGTGCTCGGCCGTGAGCTTGGTGACGCCGTACGGAGAGAGGGGTTTTGGCGTTTCCGTCTCCTTGAGCGGAAGGTTGGGGTTATCGCCGTAAACCGCCGCGGAGGACGCGAAAATCAGTTTTCCGTGACCTTCCATAAGGGCTTTCAAAATGTTGAGAGTGCCCATGACGTTGACGTCCTCGGTGAAAATCGGGTCCCTAACGCTCTCGACCACACTCACCTGGGCTGCTTCGTGGAAGACGTAGTCCGCGTGGCTTATCAGCTCGGCTATGGAGGAGTAGTCCCTGATGTCGGCTTTAACGAGCTTTGCCCCCAGCGGGACGTTCTCTTCCTTCCCTGTGTAGAGGTTGTCGATGACGACGACCTCGTTGTCCTTGATGAGTTCCCACGCTATATGGGAGCCGATGAAGCCTGCCCCTCCGGTGACCACGACAAGCTTGTTCCTCATTCTTGACCCCTGGGGGAGTAAAATCTGTCTCCCTTAAGTCTTTTTCCCCACCTGAGTCGTTCTGAGCTTTACGGCCTCCATTAAGTCTTCCTTCGCCGGAGGGTTGTCTGAGACGTTTGAATAGAGGTCAACGAGGTCATTTATTATTATGACGAGCTTTTCGAGGGTGTCTTTGCTCCTGTTCCAGGGTGTTGCGTAGCGGGACTCTATGATATCCGCCAGGTCGTCGATGGTGAACTCGTAGATTACCTCCTCACTGGGGCACTTCACCAGTAGCAGCTTCCCATCTTTAAGGACAACACTGATGTCGGGTTTTTGGCTCTCCACCATAGGACACCACACTACTTATTTGGTCATTAAGATACTTTAAGGTTGTGCTTCTCAGTTTGAAACTCCATCGTCAAACGGAAGACTGGCTGATAAAAATATGTTAAATCCGAAATCATTATAAGCCCCCTATTGACTTAAACCTGGGTAAGGATCCATGCCGAGCTACATCGTTGTTGGTGGTCAATGGGGAGACGAGGGTAAGGGTGCTCTTATCGCCTACCTTGCCCAGAAGGACGAACCTGAGGTCATAGCACGCGGAGGCGTTGGAACGAACGCGGGCCACAGCGTCTTCATCAACGGCAGGAAGTACGCGGTCAGGCAGCTCCCAACGGCATTTATGCAGACCAAGGCCAGGCTTCTCGTTGGGGCGGGAGTTCTCGTTGACCCGGAGGTCTTTTTCCACGAGCTTGAGCACCTCAAGGATTTCAACGTCGCCCAGAGGGTCGGAATAGACTACCGTTGTGCAGTAATCGAGGAGAAGCACAAGCAGCTCGACCGCTCTAGCAGCCACCTCCACGAGAAGATAGGCACAACCGGAAGCGGCTGCGGGCCAGCAAACGCGGATAGGGTAATGAGAAAGGCAAAGCTCGCGAGGGACATCAAAGAGCTTGAGCCGTACCTGACGGATGTCGCTCAGGAAGTCAACGATGCCCTCGACGAAGGTAAGCTCGTGCTCGTCGAAGGGACCCAGGGCTTTGGGCTGAGCCTCTACTATGGAACCTATCCGTACGTGACATCTAAGGACACCACAGCCTCTGCCATAGCGAGCGACGTGGGAATAGGCCCCACGAGGATCGACGACGTCATAGTCGTCTTCAAGAGCTTCCCGACGCGCGTTGGGGAGGGGCCGTTCCCGACTGAGATGAGCCAGGAGGAGGCGGAAAAGCTGGGCCTCGTCGAGTACGGCACCGTGACCGGCAGAAGGAGAAGGGTCGGCTGGTTCGACTTCGAGTTCGCACGCTATTCGGCGAAGGTAAACGGCGCGACGATGCTGGCCATAACAATGCTCGACAAATACGACAAAGAGGCCTTTGGCGTTACCGATTACGATAAACTGCCCAAGAGGGCCAAGGAGTTCATCGAGGAAATAGAAGAGAGGGTCGGCGTCCCGGTCGGTATAATCAAGACCGGTCCCGAGCTTGAGCACGTGATTGATAGGAGAGATACTCTCTGATTCTCTTTTCTCCTTTCCATGCGGGCCACAGCCACTCAACTACCGCCCTGTGGAACTCGTCCGCCCACTCTGGGTCTTCAAATATCTCGTGGCATGCCCCTTTGAATTCCTTCAGCGTTTTATTCTCCACCCTAAGCTCTTTGAAAAGTGCCCTGGCCCCTTCAGGTGGGGTTATCACATCCCCCGTCCCAACGAGGAGCAGAACCGGGACTTTTATCCTGTTCGCTTCTCTATGTGCAAGCTTCATGTTCACAAAGATGCTCCTTCCGAGCTTTGCCGAGATTCTGTCGTGGACTAGCGGGTCTTCAATGTAGCGCTTAACGGTCTCCGGGTTCCTGGATAGCAAGCTGGGGTTTATTCCGTTGGACATGACTATTCCAGGAGCGATCCTTCCGAGGAGCCTTGCAAGGGCCACCATGAAGCTGGGCGTTTCCGGGCTCTTCGCAAGTGCCGGTGAGGAAGCAATTACTCCCCGTATCATATCCGGTCTCGTTTCGGCGTAGCGTATAACCGTTAAACCGCCAAGGCTGTGCCCGAAGAGGAAGGGCTTTTCCCTGATTTCCTCGATGATGCCGTCAATTATTTCCATGGCTTCTTCAATGCTCGTGTGTCCCCTCTTACCGGGGCTCTTTCCGTGACCCGGCCAGTCGAAGGTGTAAACGGCAAAACCGGCATCATTAAGCATCTCTATCAGCTTTTTGTACCTTCCGCTGTGTTCTCCAAGGCCGTGGACAAGAACAACCCATCCAGCTCTGGGTTCACCGAACTTGGCTTTATAAATCTCCACCATATCCACCGCCAGATGAGAAATTGGAAAAAGAGAATTTAACGTTTTCTCAGTGCTGGGCTAAGATGAAAACGGATTCTCCTTTATCCTCTCGTTGACGAAGCGGACGAGCTTTTCGACGTCTTCACCGAGGGTGTCCGGCTCGGGCTTCATCAGGACGTAGAAGACGTTGGTCTTCGGGGTCAGCGAAACGTGCTTGACGTTGTGGGGGTTTGAGAGGCTCTCGATGAACTCTTTGAGGTTCTCAACGTCCCGTTTCTTCTCGTAAAGGGCCTCGTATTCCTTCCCGGCAATCTCAACGGTTTCCTTCTGGAGAAGGTCCTCGTTCTCGATGTCCGGCTTCAGCCGGTAGTAGCCCTTCTGGATGAGGTGTGCCTCACGCTTTATCTGGGCGAAGGGCTTCACCACGAAGTAGAGCTTGTCGTGCCTGCTGGTGAACAGGGAAATCGGGAAGTACAGGATGCTGTGTCTGGGAAGGAGCGTTAGGGTGTACTCGAACTTCCTGATGTTGTCGCGGTTTACCTTATATTCGGCGCGGAAGCCGATGTAGCCCCCGAGCCACGTGTAGTTCTCGTCTTCGGGCTTCACTACGTCCTTGACCGTCTTTATGTAGTGCTCCATTAAAAGCAGGTTAAGCTTTCTTCCGCGGTAGTACTGGATAACGGAGATTCCGGCCAGAACAAATACTATCGCAAACAGTGTTTGGTTATCCATTTCAATCCTCCTCCAGCGGGTAGTACCTTTCAAGGGTTCGCGAGTCAATTATCTCAAGGCCAGCGACATCATCGAGGGTATCAACGATATCCCTGACGATCCTCCACCTCACGGGCCAGCTAAGGGCGTGTTGGAAGGGATGACGGAGCCCTTCGGAAAGGTGCAGGTAAATTCTCACGCCGTCTTCGTCAGCGATGACTTTATCCACGAGCCCGAGGCTCACAACGTCCATCTCCGTTATGGGCTCCTTCACCCTTTTAAGCCTCTCGTAGATTTCTTCAGTCTCCAACTATCTTGCCTCCCAGGGTTCTTAGGCTCTCCAGCCCGCGGGGCTCCTCCGGGAGGGTGGGCACCTTCACGATTTCAATGCCCTTGAACCTCCTGCTGACCTCATCCAAGACACGTTCCTGGGCTTTTATCTTCGCGGCCAGCTCCGGAACTTCAGCCTTCAGCTCCAGCACCTTGTTCATAATGATCATGTTAAACGGGACTTTGAACTTCCTCAGGCTTTCGTATGCCCTCTCCGTCTCGTAGAGGGGTAGCATCTCGGGGTTCATCACGGCCACGACACTTGTTTTCTCCGGATCTGTCAGCACGCTCTCAACGAAGGCGACTTCCTCTCTGTAAGCCTTGAGCTCCTTCATCACGGCGTCTTCCTCTTCCCTCGTCGGGAGCTTGAACTTCTCGCCTTCCACGGTAAACTCCTGCTCGCCGTGGATGTTGGCTATCGCGGCCCGCCTGTCGAGGATGGCCCTCCTTATCTCTATGAGTTTGTCCGTCCAGATGAGAGAGATTTTGGGAAGGGCGAGGACGCGGAGGGTCAGGCCCGTGGGCGGTGTGTCAAAGACTATGATGTCCCATTCGTCGCCGTTCGTCAGGATTTCCCTTATCGCTTCGAGCGTGGCGTACTCCTCTATTCCGGGTGAGAAGCTCAGCACCTCGAAATACTTTTCGAGGTTTATGACCGTGAGGTAGCGGTAGGTGTGCTTCATGCTTTCCTCAAGACGCTTTAGATATGCATTTATCAGCTTCTCCATGTTAAGCTCGGCCGCGTAGAGGTTTTCGGCTATCTTCTTTGGTTTATCTGAGAGCTTTTCCATCAGCACGTCTCCGAGATTGTGGGCCGGGTCGAGTGACACTATCAACGTTTTATATCCTTTCTCGGCCAGGGGGATTGCTGCCGCGGCTGAGCTGGTCGTCTTGCCGACGCCACCTTTTCCTATGAAAAAGACGACGCGGTAACCTTTCTTGGGAAGGAAAAACTCCCTCATGTGCTCACCTCACGTGATTTCAAACATCCCTGCCAGCTCGCCGAGGAGATCGTCCATATCAACGACCCTGCGCTGCATGACGTAAAGTTCACGTGTCATGTGGGGAAGAAGCCGTATCACGAGGGTCGTCGGCGGGCTGGGGATTCCCACAAACTCCCCCATAAGGATGAGCGCGAAGACGTTCTCAAGCTCTCTCAGCTCAAACTCAAGATATCCAGTCGAGTTATGTTTGAACGCCCCAAAAAAGCCCTTTAAGAAGGCTCTAATGTCTTCTGCGGGGCCTTTCTTTCTGCCCTTCATTTTCACCACCTAAAAGAGAAATAAAGGAAAGGGTCAGGCTGCGCTCGCGGCGTACTCTTCCTCTGGCTTCTTCCAGGCGAGGTAGAAGTCCCAAGCCAGGAGGACGTTCAGGATCAGGCCGACGAGGAGCGAGCCCTTGACTGCCACGAGCGTGGTCCCGCTGAGTGGCACTACCGCTATGTACCAGACCAGAGCGGCGGTTACCGTTATCCAGAGGAACATTGCCGGTATGAGGACCGCCCAGCTCCACTTTCCTGCTCTCTGAACCTTTGAGGCCCAGAGTGCGGCGGTCATCATTGCTATGCTCGCGAGGAGCTGGTTCATTCCGGCGAATGCTGGCCAGATGATCTTGTAGCTGGCGCCCCATGCGAGGTACGTTCCGAAGAGCGCTATGAGTATTGACGCGATCCACTTGTTGGTTATGACCTTCCATATACCCTCGCTGGTGTCGGCCACCATTCCAAAGAGCTCCTGCCAGGCGAACCTTCCAAGCCTTGTGGCGGTGTCAAGTGAGGTGAGGGTGAAGGCCGAGACCCACAGGGTTGCAAAGGTCTTTCCGAAGGTCTCGCTTACTCCGTAGAACTCGCTGACACCCTTGGCGTAGCCTCCAACGAAGGTGCCAAGACCGCCCTTGGTTATGTACTCGGTAGCCCACTGGCTTGGTTCAAGGCCCGTGAGCTGGACACCGTAAACCGCTATGGCCGTTATGACTATGGTTGAGAGGAAGCCCTCGGTGAACATACCGCCGTATCCGACGAGGAGGCCGTGTATCTCATTGTCAAGCTGCTTTGAAGACGTTCCCGAACCGACGAGGGAGTGGAAACCGCTGAGGGCACCACATGCTATTATCAAGGGCACTGTCGGCCAGAACGGTGAGGGAACGGGTTCGGTGCCCTTGACCACGTATGCACTCCAGGAGGTAAAGGCCGGAGCCGTGAAGTCCTTGGCGAGGAGCACGAAGGCCACTCCTCCAAAGACGAGTCCGAACCAGAGTATGTAAGCGTTGAGGTAGTCCCTTGGCTGGAGAAGAACCCAGACCGGCAGGGAGGCCGCTACTATGATGTACACCATCAGGATTATGTTCCAGTAGTGGTAGACGGTTTGGTAAGCGCTTGAAGTAGCGTCAGTCTGGCCGTCCACGAAGATCAGCGGGTGGTTGAGTCCAATCCAGACTGCTATGGCGAGGAGGATTATGCCTATTATCGTTCCCACCTTGAAGTCAATCTTGACCTTGTAGAGCAGCCAGCCGAGGAGCACTGCAACGATGAGGAAGAGAAGCGTCGCCGTCGCGGCCTCGGGGGTTGTGGTAAGGAGATTCGCGGTTACTGCAACGAACGCTGCAACGACGAGCAGCAGAGTGAACCAGATGTACACCTCAAAGGCTATTCCCGTCCTCTTGCTCATCAGCTTTCCTGCGATCCACTGAACGGACTTACCATCGTAGCGGACAGATGACATCAGTGCCAGGTAGTCGTGGACTGCTCCGATGAAGACGTTTCCGAACCAGACCCAGATGAGTCCCGGAAGCCATCCCCAGGCCATTGCAACGGCGGGACCAACTATCGGTCCAGCACCGGCAATACTTGCGAAGTGATGGCCGTACAGGACTAGTGGGTGTGCTGGAACGTAGTCAACGCCGTCGTAGAGCTTGTGCGCCGGGGTGGGCCTGTTGGGGTCGGCCTTGACGACCTTGTTCTGAAGGTTCTTTCCGTATGTAAAGTACAGGGCCACGTATATAACAGCGGCCACCAAAATTATGACAGCGGAATTCATGGTTGCACCTCCATGTAGATTCTGCGTTTAGATGTACATCTTAACATATAAATGCTTTTCGGCAATAGCCTGTAAATTTTTCGATTTTACACTAAAAGTTAGAACCTATTGTCGCAATTCCTTATAAAGGCCTTTAATGCGGAAAGCTAAAAGAAAGGGGGGGTAAAGCCGCTCATCCGAGTTCTATGAGTGGTTGTCCGGTGTCGACGGTGTCGCCTTCTTTGACGAGGATTTTCTTCACAACCCCATCTTTGGGGGCTGGAATCTCGTTTTCCATTTTCATTGCCTCAAGCACAAGCAGTCCCTGGCCGGTTTTGACCTGGTCGCCTTCTTTGACGAGTATTCTGAGGATTTTGCCCGGCATTGGGGCGGTTACGACACCCTCGCCAGCCGCAGCCGGGGCTGGAGTTGGAGTAGCTGGAGCAACTGGAGCCGGAGCAGGAGCCGGAACACTCGGGGCAGTCGAAGCACTCGGAGCGGGAGTGAAGGTTCCAGCACCCGCTATCTGGGGGAGGTACTGCAGGGCGCTCAGGTCGACACCCTCAACCCCAACCTCGAACTCCACACCGTCAACGTACAGCTTGAACTTCTGGACCGTCTTCGGGATTTCTGGCCTTCTGATTCCCTCGGCCCTCGCCTTGAAGAACTCCAGCGCAATCTGCGGGAAGAGGCAGTATGTGATGACGTCCTCCTCCTTCTGGAGGTAGCCCATCTCCTCAAGCTCCTTTCTGCACTTCTCCAGCTGGGGTTCGAGCAGCTCTCCGGGCCTCACGGTTATCGGCTCCTCGTCGCCGAGGACGAGCTTCTTGAGCTCCGGTTTTATCTCAGCGGGCGGCCTGCCGTAGAGGCCCTTGATGTAGTTCTTGACCTCGTTGGTTATCCTCTTGTACCTTCCGAAGAGGACGTTGAGGACGGCCTGCGTCCCGACTATCTGGCTGGTCGGTGTCACGAG
>Ga0136651_10001805_pt1 | contig 11772 bp, 7 predicted proteins | sample Mar14236cmmetaG_FD_94867 | JGI IMG/M metagenome (GOLD analysis project Ga0136651, IMG submission 94867) | Marine hydrothermal vent microbial communities from Guaymas Basin, Gulf of California to study Microbial Dark Matter (Phase II) - Marker... ...
CAGACGGAAGGGGTCACACAGGTAAAACGAAAAAAGTAAAACCGGGATAAAAACATTGCCGATACTGAATAAGGAGTATGCGGGAAATCCACCACTCAACCCCCCCGCCCCCCTGCCGCTGGCGGGGGGCACCCCTCCTTTCAAAGGAGGGGATTTGTCGGGCAGACGGAAGGGGTCATTTCCCGGTCTTCCGGTTTGTGATCATCCACTGGGCGGCCTGCATCTGGGCCGCCGCATAGCGCTTCATCTCATCCGCCTTCTCCGGATAATCACTCCGGTAATCGTGCAGATCGCGGGACAGGTGCCGGAACAGGCTCTCCCTGCCCGTTTTACGCACTACCAGGAAAAACTCGTTATCCAGCACTCCATATTTGTTGTCAGCACAGAAATAAATATACGGCCGTTCATGTTCCAGCAAATCCACCCCCAGTGTGTTGTTCAGATAGGGCAGCTTCAGCAGGCCCATCAAGGTGGGAAACACATCAATCTGCCCGCCCAGGCAGGTAAATTCCCGTGTTCCTTCCAGAATACCGGGACCATAAAACACCAGCGGGCTGTGGTGATAGTTCAGTGGCATGTCGTAAACGGCCGCCAGGGGCGCTCCATGATCGGCAATAAACACAAACAGGGTATTCCCGAACCATTCCTTCCGGGAGCATTCGTCCATGAACCGTCCGATGGACCAGTCAGCATATTCCACCGCCTGCTCCCGGATCCGGCTGCTCCGTGGCTGAAAATATTCCGGGATGATATATGGCCCGTGATCGCTGGCCGTCATGTATATTCCCAGGAAGGGCTTCCCCGTTGCCGCCATTTCATCCAGCAGGGGCACGGAAAAACGGAACATGAAATCGTCGGGAACACCCAGGGTGGAGCGCACCTCCTCCTGGGGAAAATCCTTCTGGGAAATGATCCTGTCTACCCCGTTATTTGAAAGGAACCCGCCTATGTTGTCAAACTGGTCGTCGTGGGTAGTAAAATAGGCCGTCTGGTACCCATGTTGTTTCAGCACGGCGGGCAGACCGTGATACTTCAGCATATTCACCTGTTTGAGCTGATGCTGTTCAAACAGGGCCGGATAGGAAAAAAGAGTGGAATACACCCCGTTGTGGGTGTGGATCCCGGCCGTAAAAATGCTGTCGAAGGCCCATCCGTTGGAAGCCAGACTGTCGAGGTGCGGGGTAAGGCGGGCCGTATTTCCGTACCGGCCCATTTTGGCCGTGGTCATGCTTTCCATCAGCACCAGCACCACATTGGGTCTGTCATCCGGCACCTTTGCGGGAATGATCCACCGGGCAAGGGGACTGCCCGTGCTGTCCTGCAAAGGAATATGCAGATATTCCCGCGTCAGGGAAAGGGCTTCTTCCGGGTCCATCAAAGCGATGGGGCGGTTCCTTTCCTGCAATGCTTCTATCATGCTCTGGGTAAGGGTAAAAACAGGGTTCAGCCCCAGCTGGTTGGGAAAAGCATAGGGAGAAAAGAAAGCCGTACCCACCCGTATGGGCGATTTCTGAGCCAGCCGGCCCCTTCCGCCGATAAACATCAGGCCGAAAAATACCCCATGGAACAGCGTATACTTCAGCCAGGCTTCCCAGCCTGAAGGACCGCTCCAACCGGGAAACTTATCCGCTACGGAAGAACGGAAGATCCGTTTCCCCAGAATAAACAATCCCGTTACCAACAAAACAAGAGGGATCACGGTCCAGAAATACCGCGGTTCCTGTACGATCATCCTAAAAATGAATCCCCCATCACTGGTCCATTGTAAGACCGCCCGGTTCAGGCGGCTGTGGAACTGATGGAACCAGGGAATATCGATGGCATACACCGCCATACCAACCACATAGAAGAACAACACAAACCCGTTCACACAACGATACGGCCATACATTCCTGACCCGGAAGGCATAGAAAAGGCCCAGCGCCAAAAAGGGAATCAGAAGGATATAGGCCAGGATCACCATGTCAAAGCGGAAGCCTATCCAGAAAGCGCGGAGGAAAATCAGGAACCGTTCGCCTTCGGGAACGGTGGAAATACGTCCGGATTCTGTAATAAACTGCAACAGGCGGAACAATGTAAAAGCCACTGCCCCGGCCAGATACACCTTCAATAGGTATACCAGGTGAAAGGGGATATGAAACCGGGCTGGTTTGTTATTGCTCATGATTTTCCGGTTTGGTTTGCCGATCCGGATGAAGAATGGTGGCTGCACAGGCAGAAGGAACAGGAAGTACTTCATCCAGGTACCTCCCATAATCGATGATCATGCAGCTGATCCCCTGTTCGCGAAGAGAGTGGAAATTGCTGCTGTCCACACCATATACGATCCGTTTTCCGGTCAGACCGTTTTCCTCCAGCCAGGAAATGTGGGCGCTATCCACCCCCGAGGCAAATCCCGATAGGTAATCGGGCCGCCAGGCCAGCGGTATGAGGGCATACACCCATTCCTTTCCGGCATTGAAACCTTCCAGGGCGGTCCTGATCTGAGGATCTTCGCTCCGTATCCGCTGCAGTAAAAAAATGTCGGAACTGGCCATGATCACCTGATTACCGGCACCATGGTCCGTTACAATCTCCACCAGTTCATCCGTTACCAGTGTTTTATCGAAATCCCTCACCGGCTTGATATCAATATATACTAGCGTACTGTCGGGCATACGGGCAAAGAACTCTTCCAACAGCAGGGGACCGGAATCGGTAGGTTCTCCCATAAAATGCAGCGGAAGGGAACGAATGCTCTCCGCCCGGGCATCGCTGATCTCCAGGTCCCTTCCCAGCAGCCTTTCCCCATCCGGATCATGAAAAATAATGATCTCGCTGTCAGCCGTCATCCGTACGTCCAGTTCCACGGCATGGAATCCGAGTCTTCCGGCAGCCCGGAATCCTTTCAGGCTGTTTTCGGGGAAATAATCGTCCACCCCCCGGTGTGCAAAAAGCAACAACCCGTTTTCAGCCACGGGGAAAGGAGCAGGCCTTTCCAGGTCATCATGGAATATACCGGCGTACAATCCCGCCACGCTCAGGATCCCTGCCAGGAGAAAGACCATTATCACACAGGCCACCGGTTTGCACTTTCTGTTCATAAATAAAATATTTTATGAAATTGACGCAAATATAACGGAAGTGATTAAAATGAAGGCCATGAGGGGGGGAAATGGGAAGGCAATGGTCATGCGGTGGAGAAGCGGTGGTCATCCAGTTGAGAAGCGGTGGTCATGCAATGGGAAGGGGGAAAGTGAAGAAGAAAATTTGGAAAGTGGTGAGACCGTGCGGAGATTTTCTTTGTAACTTGTCAGGTTGAAAATGGATACTTAACCCGCAAAAAATGAAATGGTTTCGTATTGTATTGATTATTAATTTATTAGTTTTTGCCGGCTTTCTTTCTGTCGCGGCACAGAAAAGGCAACGGCCCCGTGAACTGGGGATTATTACCGGAACCCTGCCCACCGGGCCCCTGAATGCCATAACCGATGTAGCCGGTGTGCGGGTGGGACATACCACCCTGGTGAAAGGCGATTCGGTAAGGACCGGGGTAACAGCTATCCTTCCTCACGGGGATAATCTTTTCATGGAAAAGGTGCCGGCTGCCATGTATGTGTTCAACGGTTTCGGCAAGCTGGCAGGGTATACTCAGGTGAAGGAACTGGGGAATATGGAAACCCCAATTATTCTGACCAATACCCTCAGTGTGGGCACGGCGGTTACCGCGGTGGTGGAATACACGCTGCAGCAGCCCGGGAATGAAGAAGTACGCTCGGTCAATGCTGTGGTAGGTGAAACCAACGACGGGTACCTGAACGATATCCGCGGCCTGCATGTAAGCCGGAAAGATGTGTGGCAGGCCATCGCCGGAGCTACCGTCGGGCCGGTGAAAGAAGGATGTGTGGGAGCAGGAACGGGTACGCGGGCCCTGGGATACAAGGGAGGTATCGGAACGGCATCAAGGCAGGTGGCTTTCGGCAACAGCCTGTATACGGTGGGAGTGCTGGTGCAAACCAATTTCGGCAGTGAGCTGGTGATGATTGGGGTACCTGTGGGAAAGGAACTCCGGCAGCAAAGGACAGAAGAAGACCGGGGCGGATCGTGCATGATTATAATCGCCACCGATGCCCCGCTCTCAGCCGGGAATCTGAAACGACTGGCCCACCGGGCCTTCATCGGGATGGGCCGTACCACCACCCGCACTTCGAACGGCTCGGGCGATTATGCCATTGCCTTCAGCACAGCTTACCGCATTCCCCATGGAAGGACAGAACACACCCATACCCTGCCCCCCCTGCTGAAAAACGACCGCATGACCCCTCTGTTCCAGGCGGTGGAAGAGGCCACCGAGGAAGCCATCTACAACTCGCTGTTTATGGCGGTTACCACCACCGGCCGGAACGGGCACAGGGCGGAAGCTGTTCCGGCAGACCGTGTCCTGGAGGTCATGAATAAGTATGGAAGATGAACCTCGGGCTGTCCTTCCACATCAAGCATAACCTGCCGGATTCCTTTCTCATTCATACCTGAGTGATTCGGCGGGATTGTTCCGGCTGGCACGTATGGCAATTCCACCAATCGACACTAGTGACAAGATCAGTGTCAGGATGGCGGCTCCCAGGATCAGACCCGCAAATATGCCGGGATTGAAAGGGATGTGGAAAGCAAAATTCTGCAGCCAGGACCTGATGGCGAAATAGATGGGTGTAGCCAGCAGGGTTCCGATGAGAACCAGCAGGGCCGTTTCCCTGAAAAACATCAGTACGATCTGATAAGAGGAAGAACCCATGGCTTTCCGGATACCGATCTCCCTGGTACGTTGCACAGCCGTATATGAGATCAGTCCGAGGAGTCCCAGCGCAGCGATGATCAGTGAGATCACCGCAAAGGAAACAAATACGTGACTGATACGCGACTCCGTCTGGTAAAGCCGGTTGTAATCATCGTCCATCCAGAAGTAATCAAAGGGATACTCCTGGTTGAAGGATTCCCATGTATCTCTGATAAATTTCACTGTCTCATCCTTTTTGCCCGCAGCAATACGCACCGGGATGAAACCCTCCCAGTTCCCCGGGATAAAGTTCAACCTGAGCGGGGCTATGGCGTTGCGCATACTCTGGAAATGAAAATCCTCCATTATCCCGATAATGGTATAATACTCAAATTCCTGCGGTCCACTGGGCTGCATAAGGCGCTTCCCGATGACAGGTTCCTCCAGGCCCAGGGTTGTGACCGCCCGCTCATTGATCACCACGGCAAAAGTATCCGTAGGAATATCCCGGCTGAAAAATCTGCCTTCCTTCATTTTGATCCCGTAAGTTCCGGCAAATTCGTTACTCACCCAGCCCTGCCACGTCATCCGGGTTACGTTAACCCCTTCTCCCTCCACATATACCACGTTGTTTGAAAAATTATGTCCGGGGATGGTACTGCAATGGGCGGCATCCACCACCGCCGGGTTTTTGCGCAGTTCCTGTTTGAAGCTTTCTATCTGATCACGCAGCACATCGGAACGTCTGATCACCAGCACATTCTCCTTTTCAAATCCAGGGTCTTTCTGCGTAAGGTACCGTAACTGCCCGAAAGTAATGAAAGTTCCCACCAGAATAAATACGGATACGGCCAGCTGAAGCACCACCAGAATACTCCTGAGCTTACCGCTCCGGGACCCTTTTGAAATAGCCCCTTTCAGTACCCTGACCGGGCGGAAGGATGCCAGGAAAAACGCCGGGTAACTTCCTGCAAGAATCCCGGTAACCAGAATAAACAACAGGATAACCGGAATTATGGTCCACTGCTGTAAGAAGTCAAGGCTCACCTGCATCTGAATAATGTTCCTGAACAGAGGAAAGACCAGCAGAACCATGGCAACAGCCACAAGAAAAGCCAGGGTGGTCAGCCATACCGATTCGGTCAGGAACTGGAGAATGATCATGAGGCGCTGGCCACCGAACAGCTTTCTGATACCCACTTCCCTGGCCCGCAGAGCGGAACGGGCGGTAGCCAGATTCATGAAATTGACACAGGCTACCAGGAGGATAAGAATAGCTACAACCGTGAACACATACACCAGGGTCTTGTTCCCGTTGGGTTCAAATTCATAATCCAGGTCCGATTCCAGGTGGATCGACCGCAGGGGTTGCAGGTGGTAACCGAAAAAATCTCCCTGGCTGGAAAAATCATCCAGGGTAATTCCCAGAACCTCTTCGATGGCGGGCCCCACGTATTTCACGATGATATTGTTCAGCCTGGGTTCCAGGTATTCCTTTGTTGTCCCGGGGTTCAGCAATATATAAGTATAAAAGTTATGATTCAGCCAGAACTCCTGTTCCGGACGGGCATAAGTGTGAAGAGATCCCACCATATCAAAATGAATGTGGGAATTGGGGGGGACATCCTCCATCACCCCGGTAACCTGTGTCAGTACGGTGTCCCTCTCCAGCCTGATCATTTTCCCCACCGGGTTCTCATCACCGAAATATTTCCTGGCCGTACTTTCCGTCATGACCACTGACCGGGGCCGGTCAAGTGCCGTATACGGATCTCCCATGATCATTTTGAAATCAAACATTTCGAAGAAAGTAGAATCGGCAAAGAGGAAGTTTTCTTCATGGTACTTTTTATCCTGATAGGTAACCAGCCAGTCACCGTATTCCCTCAACCTGACCACATTGCTGATCTCGGGATAATCACTGAGCAGGGCTGCAGCCATAGGCTGGGCAGTGATAGCCTGATCGAACTCGCTCCCGGAGAATTTGCCCCTGACCGCTACACGGTAAATTCTGTCGGCATCGGAGTGGAAATTGTCATAACTGAGCTCATGATTCACGAAAATGAAGATCAGTATGCTGGTCGCGATCCCGATAGACAGGCAAACCACATTAATTAAAGTAGTGATTTTGTTCCTCCACAGATTGCGGAAGGTAACCAGGAGGTAGTTCCGGAACATAATGTTTCAGTTTGATCTGATACGGAAAAACCTGCCAAATTGTGTGCCGTTGAGGGCAATTACCAGTTTATGTGCATGTTATGACGAGCCTCCCTGATTTTTACCGGCCATTTTGTATCAAAACCGGACACTCCTGTCCGGTTACAGTACAGTCACCCATTAAACCATTTCCGGTTTATTTCATCTAATGAATAATTATCGGAAAAAACCGGCGGGAGAACTGAGCAGAACCCCAACGAAACCAGCAATAGGAAAACCCATTGTGAAGGCCTGTATCATGAATAAAATAACTGCCTTTTGCCATCCTGTATTCCTGCTACTTATCTTTTCCCTGTATTCCCGGCCTGTGAATGCACAGAGCGGGGCGGGCGGAGTGGTAACCGACGCCGGTACCGGCCGGCCCCTCGGCGGGGCATATGTCCTTGTGGAAACAACCACAGGAAAAATCATCCATGCCACCATCACCGATGCAAAGGGTAAGTTTGAATTCCGGAATATGGCCGGCGACTCACTGATGTTGAAAATACGTTTCGTCGGATACCGTTCCCTGACCAGAAACCTTTACCTGAACGGAACATACAAAGACCTGGGTGCTCTGAGCCTGGAACCTGAAGAAGCGGAAATCGGCGAAGTAACCATAAGCGGTAAAATCCCCATGGCCATTCAGGTGGGCGATACCACCCAGTATCATGCAGCAGCCTTTAAAACCGCCCCCGATGCCACCGCCGAGGAACTGGTGACCAAAATGCCGGGCATTTCGTTAGTAGAGGGCCGGCTCCAGGCCCAGGGTGAAGATGTACGGGAGGTGCTGGTGGACGGGCGGCCCTTTTTCGGACAGGATCCCTTGGCTACTCTCAGGAACCTGCCTGCAGAAATTATCGACAAAATTCAGGTGTATGACAGGCTCAGCGAACAGGCGGAATTCACCGGTTTCGACGACGGGGTAACGAGCAAAACCATGAATGTGATCACCCGGATGGAAATGCGGAACGGCACCTTCGGCAGGGGAGCGGCTGGGTATGGTACGGAAAACACCTACCTGGCCGGGGGAAATGTTAATTTTTTCAACTCTGCCAGAAGGCTTTCGCTGGTAGGACAAACCAACAATGTAAACCGGCAGAACTTTTCTTCGGAAGACCTGCTGGGGGTTATGTCATCAAAAATCCGTGATATGAAAGGTCTGAGCCGGTTTGCGGGAAAAAGCAAAGGCGGAGGAAAGGGCCTGGCTGCCGCAGGAGGAGGAACGGTTCTTTCGTCAGGAACCCTGATGTCCGATTTTCTCGTGGCCCGGCAGCCGGGGATTACAAGAACCCATTCCTTCGGAGTGAACTATTCCGACGAATGGGGAAAGAAGATCAACGTCACGGGTAGTTATTTTTTTAATATGAGCGATAACCGATCGGAAAGCCGGTTGTTCAGGGAATATATCGAAACAAGCGATCGTTCCCGGAATTATACTGAATTGGAAGAAAGCAACAGGAACAACATCAATCACCGGATCAACTTCCGGTTCGATTACCAAATCGATTCGGCCAACTCCATCACCTTCATACCCCGCCTCACCCTCCAGCAAAATTCCGGATCCTCTCTCCTGCAGGGAGAAACCCGGCTGGAAGAAATGTTACTGAACAGTACGGTTAACCGCACCTTATCAGACCTGAAGGCATCGAACTTTTGGGGAAGTCTGCTTTTCAGGCACCGCTTCCCGAAAAGAGGCCGTACCCTTTCGGTAAACCTCACAACTGCCCTGAACGGAAGCTCCGGAAAATATGAACAGTATGCCGAAAACGTTTATGATCCGGAAAAAGAGCCGGAAATCATCGACCAGCAGTCCCTGACCGACAACCCGGGAACCAGCCTGAGCGGCAATGTGGTTTATACGGAGCCTTTGGGCAGCACAGGCCTGCTTCAAATGAATTACCGTTTCGGTATGCGACCGGCCACCCGCGAAAAATTAAGCTACCGGATAGATACGGTTACCGGAACGTATACCCTTCCCGACAGCCTGCTTTCGAGCGTATACGGCAGCAATTACATCAGTCACGAAGCCGGGGCCGGTTATTCCTTCCGGAAAAACAACTGGATTATCAACGGAAGGCTGGCTGTGGAATCCTCTACCCTGTCAAGGAACGAGGAATTCCCTGTTCTCAGGACCATGGAGCATTCCTTCCTTTATCTGACGGGGAACGCAGTAATCAGGTACCGTTTCTCCCGGCAGAAAAACCTGAATGTTTCCTACCGCTCTAATGCCGACCCTCCGTCGCCCCCGTTGCTTCAGGATATGATCGATAATTCCAATCCCCTGCAGCTTTCCACGGGGAATCCGGACCTTGATCCGTCCGTTCACCACACGGTGACCCTGAAATATTCCTCCATTCTTCCTGAAAAGTCGAGGGTGTTCTTTGTGATGTTTGCGGGAAGCTCAATCAGTGACTATGTGGCCAACCGTACCTATTTTGCTGTATCTGACACCCTGCTGTTCGGCAGGATCCCCATGAGCCGGGGCACCCTGCTGACCCGCCCGGAGAACATGGACGGGTACCGAAATGTTAAGAGTTTTATCAATTACGGATTCCCACTGGGGTTTATCCGTTCGAACCTGAACCTGAATATTCAGTACAGCCACACCCGCCGGCCCGGCTACAGAGACCAGGAGCCAAACATCACCCGGAACAGCACCACGGGCCTGGGCTGGGTGCTGAGCAGCAATATAGGTGAACATCTGGATTATACCCTCACTTCCCGTTCGGATTACTCCCGGGTACAGTATTCCGCCGATCCGGAAAACAACACCCGGTATTTCATACAGAACCTCAGCCTTAGGTTAAAGGGCATATTCCTGCAACAATGGGTGCTGGAAACCACCCTCGATTACTACCTTTACAGGGGACTGTCGGGTGAATTCGACGATCAGTCCGTTCTGTGGAATGTTGGTATTGGAAAGAAACTGTTCAAAAACCGCCGCGGGGAGATCAGGCTTTCGGTTTATGATATTCTCAGAGAGAACCAGGATATTGACCGGAGGGTGAGCGACATTTATGTGGAAGACGTCTCCTCTCAGGTGCTCGGCCGCTACATTATGCTGACCTTCAGCTATGACCTTCGCAGCTTCCGGATGCCGAAAGCACCACCAGGACGTATGTTCAGGATGCGTGAAGGATTTCCCCGGAAAGAGCGGTAGAAAAGGCGTCAACCCGGCCGTATAGCCGGAATTTTGCCTTTCGGGTAAACGGCCATTTTCTCCCGCCGGAAAAAAACAGGAAACGCGTATCATTTTGCGGTAAATTGTTTATGTTTACAAAAAATTTGACCCGATGAATCTTTCCCGTTTTTTCGGCTTTTCCTTTTTCGGAACCGGTTGAACCAGGCGGGAAAATAGTGTATAAAACGATAATATGAACGAAGCCCGCCACCGAGCGGGTTTTTTTATGAAAGAAAATGAAACCGGTCAAAATCCTGATCCAGGGAGGCTACGGTGCCTTCCACGAAATGGCCGCCAGGCATTATTTCGGAGATGTCCCCATCGAGATCCTTCCCAGGAACACGTTCAGGGAGCTGATCCGTTCCCTGAAAAAGCACCAGGCCGATTACGGCATTATGGCCATTGAGAATTCCCTGGCGGGAAGCATCCTGCCCAACTATGCCCTGCTGCGGGATTCGCCCATGTTCATTGTGGGAGAAATCTACCTGCGCATCAAACAGAACCTGGTGGCCCTGCCGGGAGAAAGGCCGGAGAACCTGCTGGAGGTATATTCGCATCCCATGGCCATTCTGCAATGCCAGGATTTTTTCGACCGTTACCCGCACATCCGGCTGATCGAAAATATGGATACGGCCCTGTCGGCCCGGGAGATCCGCGAAAAACAACTGACCCGCACCGGCGCCATTGCCAGCGAGATCGCCGCTGTTACTTACGGACTGGAGATCCTGGCGGAAAGCATCGAGACCAACAAGTCGTCCATTCATTTTGCCCTGGCGCATGAGATCGGCAGCCTGTCAAAGATCCTTTCGATCTTTTCTTTTCACAACATCAACCTGTCGAAGATTCAGTCGCTGCCCATTGTGGGGAAGGACTGGGAATACCAGTTCTATGTGGACCTGGAATACGATTCGTACGAAAGGTACCGGCAATCGCTGGAAGCAGCCAGGCCCTTCACCAGTGAGCTGGGGATTCTGGGCGAATACCGCAAGGGCCGGTCGGTCATATAGGATGTTCCCTGCCGGGGAAGACGGTTTGACTGAAGTACAGGTTTAAAACAAAATTTTTGTATTTTTGACAGCGTATTGCAATGCGTTAGCTCGTTGCCTGCCTGCCGGCAGGCAGGGTTCAGAACGCATGATAGACGGTTCTTTGGGGCGTTAGCTCAGTCGGTTCAGAGCGCATGCTTGACAGGCATGAGGTCGACAGTTCGATTCTGTCACGTCCCACTTCACTGGTCCTGACGCCCTGATAAAATATCAGAGTCCAGGATGCTGACCAGAATCTAAAAGAATGGAAAGGGGTTCGGTATTTTTTAAATGTTAAAATGCCGAAAACATCGTATCTACGTAGTATTCTACGTAGATAGCTACGTAGTTTGTTGCGCAGGAAACTACGTAGATGGTTCCCCAAAAATTCGCATGTCCAACCGCCATACTACCCTACTACCTTCCACAAGGTCCGGAAAAACAACAAACATCTAGTTCCCTGATTGATAATCTCTTGTGTGCTTTGCGGTTAAACTGTTTCTGACTTTTGAGACATTACGAAAAGTTCTGCTACCTTGCAAATTTTTCTGTTTCCCGCCCCACCAATTTCCCGCCCCACCAACTCTCCAATTCCCGGCTCACCGGTTAAAGCC
>Ga0136651_10001808_pt1 | contig 11759 bp, 8 predicted proteins | sample Mar14236cmmetaG_FD_94867 | JGI IMG/M metagenome (GOLD analysis project Ga0136651, IMG submission 94867) | Marine hydrothermal vent microbial communities from Guaymas Basin, Gulf of California to study Microbial Dark Matter (Phase II) - Marker... ...
CCTGGAAACCCTAGATCTTGCATATAGTCAAATTTTTTAATATCCTCAGGTGTATAAACCCTTTTTACCTCTATTTTGGATAACGTTTCGAACTTCTCTTTTCTCTCTGGATATTTCTTTAGAACAGGCTCTAATTTCTCTTTTTCCCACCTTTCAAGTTCTTTCGATATTTCACCCATTTTTGACTCCTCCTCAGAAGAATGAAAATCTCAGCAAGTATATTATACTCGTAAAATAAAAATCGGGGGAGTACCCCCGAGGAAAGGTTTGAATCTATATTCATCGATCACAGAATTCTAAATGGATCTACACCAGATTTCAACGCCATTCTTATTGCTTTATACCTCATTTTTTCTATCGCGGAATCTATACTTTTTCCTGGCATTTCCACAAATGATAACTTTTCGTTGTTTAATGCTCTTTTCTTTCTCATTGAAACCATAAAATCTATCAAAAAGATCTTTCTTATTGATTCCAAAGGCATTTTTCATTCCTCCTTTTACCCTATTTTGAAAACATCAACCCCATTCATCATACTTTCCAAAACCATGTTGTTTTTAGCACTTTGAATGTCTCTATCAACACTTTTTAATGATTTGCAGCATCTTTCGGATAATGTTGTGTGATGTTCCCTCCATCTCAGTGAGAATGATTTTAATGAATCAAGTTGAAAAAAATTCATCGCTAAATTAAAAATCATGAATTTCACCCCCTAAAAATTGAAATCAATCCCTTGCTCGTTGAATATAATAAACCAAAAAATAAAAAATGTCAAGTATAAAATTAATAAAATTGAATATGATTTTGAAAAAATAGAATATTCTTTATAGAAATATTGAAAAAAATAAAAAGCCGTGGATATTATCCACGGCTTTTATAAATGATCCACCTGCTTATAATTCAAGGTCCATTGTGTACATTCACTTTATGCCGTGGACGGAGCAATGGTAATCTTTTATCAGCTTGTTTTGTTATCGTTAATTTAGAATTCACTCCGTCCACCTCCTTGGTATTAGTGCCAAACAAAAAAACTTTCAGTGTTTAAATATATTAACATAAATCATAATCCTTTATATTTAAATTGAGTGAAATTTATGTTGAAGTTCAGTAAACCAACAAATATTCGTATAAATTCAAGTTATGCGCTTTAATTTTGTTAAAAACATAAAAGGATAATAAGAAAAAGCACAGGGATCAGTTTAAATCATCTTTGTAGCAGGCCAAAGGTAATAGTTTAATTGGGTTTCTCGAGAAAATTTCTTTTACTTAAATCTGAAAAATCCCGCCTTAAAATAGGCGGGATTATTAAACTTGGTGGAGTCGATGGGATTTGAACCCACGACCTCTACCGTGCGAAGGTAGCGCGCTCCCAGCTGCGCTACGACCCCACAGCATTCATATTATATCATCTTTATTTCCACTTTTCCACCTTTTTCTAAAGATCTATAAGCGGCTTCAACGACCTCAGTTGCTCTCAATCCATCTTCACCACTTGTGAATGGTTTTTTCTTTTCTTTGTAAGAATCTATAAAATCTTTCAGCATCAATTCATCGGCATTATCACTTGTGGAAAAGTTCGATATCTTTTCATCTTTGTTGCTGTATATGAAACCAGCGGAATTGAAAACATCCACCTCTAAAATCCCTTTTGTACCAACAATTCTCAAAGTCACGTCGCCCCATGTTGGAAATGACACTGGTCTATTCCAACTGCAATCGAGACTAACCGGAATGTCATCGAGTTCTAACATTAACAGGGCAGTATCTTCAACTTCGATGTCCTCATGAATCTGTTTCGCCCTAAATGTTGTTACTGCTTTAAATTCTTTCTGCACGAGCCATCTGAGTATGTCTACGACGTGGACAACATGATCCATTATTGCCCCTCCACCGGACAATTCTTTTTCTAAGAACCATCCCGGAGGCATTTTTCCTCTATTCGTTGCTGCAATCATGTATATTTCACCTATTTCGCCTTCATCGATTCTTTTTTTGATTTCTTTGATTGTTGGAGTGTATCTAACGGGAAAAGCTGTTCCGAGTATTGTCTTTTTTGCTTCACAAAGCTCTATCATCTTTCTTGCATCTTCAGCACAGGTTGCAAGCGGTTTTTCACATAGAATTGCTCCAACTTTTCCTGCCAGATTTTCAACATCCTTCAAATGGTTTTTATTCTCCGATGTTATGACCACAACATCACATCTTTCAATCTCAGAAAAAGGTATGAAATCTATTCCAAGGTTTTCTGAAAATACCTTTCCACGTGATTCATCTGGATCATATATTCCAACAAAGTTAACATCTTCGAATTTCTTCAATATGCTTGCATAACTGTATGCATGAACATGGGCCGCGGATAACATTCCCACTTTCAACATCTTCATCACTCCTCTACGTTATTTATTACTGTTCCGCTTTTGGCAGATTCAATCGCTTTTAAAGCCAATTTAAGGCTTATTATCCCATCTTTCAGTTTTATTGGAACATCTTTACCCTCTTTTAGAGATTTTATAAAATCTGCCATCATTATTTTATAAGGGTTTATGAGTGTCGGATGCGAGAATTTTATTCCATCTTGGTATGAAATTATGGTGTGATTTTTCAATGAATCGAAAGAAAGGACTTCTTTGGTTCCAACAACCTCGTAAGAATACTTAAAAGGTGAATCACTTGGATATGACCATCCTCCCTCAATGTGAGCAACGGTACCATTTTTGAATTTCATCGTTACTATACAGTGATCTGTTTCTATATTTTCGCTAAAGGAATTTGAAACAGCGCTCATACTTTCAACTGGTCCGAGCATCCATGACCAAAAGTCAATATCATGTATAGCAAGATCGAGTATGACACCACCGCTCATAGAAAATTTTTTAAACCAATCCGCCCAATGTGGTATTGGGCCAACACGTGCAGATCTTATCATTGAAATCTCTCCAAGATTGCCATTTGAGTATTCTTCCTTCACTTTTAAGAATTCAGGAAAATATCTTACGATATGTCCAACCATGAATGGAACAGGCTTACTGGATAACTTCTGTTCGAGCCATTCAGCATCCTCGTAAGTTCTGAAAACAGGTTTTTCAGCGAATATCGCTTTTCCAAGATCGATCAATTTCTCATAATAATCTTTTCTTTCAGTTGGAGGAATAGCCAAGATGATCACATCACTTTCTTCAAACAGATCATCGGGATTCTCGAAAACCTTTCCTCCAAATTTTTTAGCGAGTTTTCCGGATTTTTCATGTATTAGATCGTAAAAGCCCACAAGCTTGGTATCTTCAAGTTCAACTATGGAAGCCGCATGTGTCGTTCCCATGAACCCGGCACCTACTATTCCAACTCTTAACACTGTATGTACCCCCTTTGTTTTTGGTCTTATATATTATATAATATAACGCAATTTATCACGAAAGGAGTGAAATAATGAAATTTCTTGTTGTAAACGGTCCAAATTTGAACATGCTTGGAGTTAGGGATAAGAATATCTACGGTTCGAGGAGTTATCGTGATCTTGTGGATATTTTAAATAAATGGGCGAAGGAAAAGGAAATCGAGCTGATGATTTTTCAAAGCAACCATGAAGGAGAAATGATAGATTTTTTACAGAGAGAGCAATTTGATGGACTCGTTATAAATCCAGGAGCACTCACACATTACGGATATTCATTGAGGGATGCTTTAGAAACAATAAGTGTACCGAAGATCGAAGTTCATATATCCAATGTTCATAAGAGAGAAGAATTTAGAAGAAAAAGCGTGACTGCTGAAGTTTGCGATGGCCAAATTATAGGTTTAGGAATACTTGGGTATATACTCGCACTCGAATATTTATATCAAAAACTCACTGAAAAAGCTGGTTTTTAAGTTTTTTGGCTTCTGAAACAGCCACCTCCAACAATTCAAGAAATGAGGCGTTTTTCTCAACATTGGTAAGAGGATCAATCCATGATTTTTTTGTCAAATTCAATGGATCGGGAAATTCTCTCTCATCGATTGTGGGATATATCATGAAGGTGTAATCGATTTTGTTGAAGGTAAGCCACTTGATCAAATACACTAATGGAGTCTTTTTCCTATTAGGATCATGGAAAAAGTTTAAGATCTTGATCATCGAACTATAACTCTTTTTGACGATGTTTCGATCAAATTCCATTTTGAAAGCATCCTTAAAGGATTCAATATAAAGATCTGCCAATTGTTCCAAGGATTCTCCATCGATTTTCAAATGATTTATGAATTTGTAGTTCCAATCCTTTCTCAATTCCTTCTTTAAAAGTATCGTATCTATTATTAACTCAAATTTAGTGTGTGTCTTTGGGGTATGTGTGCGATAATTGATGTATGGATGAGCGATTCCATCCAGAGTTATGTGACATGCATAGCCCATTGAATACAACCTCTGGATTTCGGTTTTTGAATTTTTTACGAGATAAAATAAAAATTCCTTTGACTGATCTTCATGAAGCATTTTGCCAAATTTTGCATCTTTGTAAAAAAACAGATCAGCTCCTTGACATCCGAGCAAAAATACATTTGAGGCTTCATTCAAGGAAAGATCCAAAACTTTGAGTCCGTGGATCGAGTGAGTTATGAAATTAGGCATTTGATGAATACTCCTCTTGGAATTAAAGTTAACTTATAGCTAATGTTTTAAAAAAGTTAAATAATTGACAAGAAAGTGAAAAAGTGATAAAATAAAAAACGTGGGGTGTCGTTCCACCCCTGATGGTGGGCTCAGGTGGACTTGAACCACCGGCCGCCCGGTTATGAGCCGGGAGCTCTACCAACTGAGCTATGAGCCCACAGCATTATGGATTATATATCAAGATGATTGACTTGTCAAGAATGGTGTTGATAAATAAATACAGGAAATTTGATGAATTTTTTCGATATAGGCAAGGAGTGATACAGATGAGGACCTCATCTAACCTTAGGGTTAAGGATCCGGTAAGGCTTTTGGTGAGTAGATACCCTCGCCTTATAATAATAAAAGCTGCTTTCGCTTTATTGCATCTTGGCAAAGAACTGAACTACTCGAACATGGAAAGCATGATAGTTAACATAATAAAAAAACAAAGAGGGGATTGATCCCCTCTTTATTTTTATCGATTGTTACTGTATTTATCCTACTTGATCATCTGCTTGGGTTGTCTTTTCAACGGCTATTTCGCTTTCTTCAATTTGAGCTCCTCTGTAAGATTCCAATCCTGTTCCTGCCGGTATCAATTGGCCTACTATCACATTTTCTTTCAAACCTTGTAGCTTATCTATTCTTCCTTCAACGGCTGCTTCTGTCAAAACCTGAGGAGTCTGCTGGAAGGAAGCAGCACTTAACCAACCGGAATGTTCAAGCGATGCTTTGGTTATTCTGAGTAATCTTCTCACATACTTTGCAGGTTTATTTGGATTGATCAACAGCGTCTTTTTTTGGCCGCTCTCAGTCAGGATCTCAATCTCTTTTACACCCTTGTTTATTAATTTTTCCAACAATTCTTGGGTTATCTCATCGCCTTCTTTTGCTATCTCTTTGATCTCGTGATCTTCCTCTATCAATATGTGATGTGCGAGTATTTTTCCAATTGCTTCTGCTCTGTTCATATCTACTTTGGAATTGTTTCGCATTATTTCTTCATTCAATTTTCTGATTTCAGTGAAGGCAACCAGATCTCCTGGTAAAAATCCTGTATCACCGGGATCGGTAATTTCAACTTTTGCGAACATCTGTCTTATTATTATTTCAATATGCTTATTATGTATATCAACACCTTGTTCAGCATAAACGCGCTTGATCTCTTTCAAAAGATATTCTTCTGCCTTTCTCACTCCGAGAGATGCCATGAGGTTCTTTGGCCTTATTGCACCGGTGGTAAGTTCCATACCTTCGACAACTTTCTGACCTACTTCAACTTTTGGTTTTGTACCACTTGGAACTGTGTATTCATGTATTCTACCTTCGTAATCTTCTATGTAGATCTTGCTACCTTTTTCGTCATTTCTTATGTCCTTTACAAATCCCTTCACTTCACTGAACACTCCGGATGCTTCCTTGAGTTTTTTTCTTGCTTCGAAGAGTTCTTCTGCTCTTGGAAGACCTTGAGTAATATCAGCCGTGGTTGCTATTCCACCGGTGTGGAAAGTTCTCATGGTTAACTGTGTTCCAGGTTCGCCGATTGATTGTGCAGCAACTATACCAACTGCTTCACCTATATTAACGATTTTATGGTTTGAAAGATCCATTCCATAACATTTAGCACAAACACCATTTTCTGCTTCACATGTTAAAACGGATCTTATAATTATGGATGGTCTTACCAATACAGAATCAATGGCATTTTCTCTTAAAAGTTTTGCCACTACGGGATCTATTTTTTCTTCGATTTTAACTACTTCAAATTTACCGTCTTTACTTCTAACATCTTCGCAAGTTACTGTGTCAACTACGGGATAGCAATCGAGTTTTACTGATTCGATATTATGCTCTCTAAGCTTCTTGAACAATTCCCAATTCATAATAGTGCCAGCCTTGAATAAGAGTATGCCATCGTTAGAATAAACATCTTCTGCGATTTCTGAATAAACCTTTGGAGGTTCGTTTGCTTTCAAAGGTTCAAAATTAGCTTGATAGTAAACTTTAACTTGCTTTTTGTAATTCGCTAAGAATCTGGCATCATCATCATTTAGCATAGTATCCCTTATATATGTCCTCTGTGGATTCAATGGATCTCTCAAAATTTCTTTTGTTTCAGGGTCTAAAACATCCTCTGCTAAGACTCTTCCAAATATGTTTTTCTCAAGTGGCTCTATTACAATGTTGGTATCTCTCAACGCTTTAGCTTCTATACCTTGTTTGGTTCCACAATCAGTGGTGTTTATAGTAATGGATTGTGCAACATCGACCAATCTCCTAGTTAAGTATCCAGCGTTTGAGGTTCTCAAAGCGGTGTCAGCAGATCCTTTTCTTGCACCGTGAGTTGATATGAAGAATTCAATAACATCCAATCCTTCACGGAAATTAGAAGTTATTGGTATTTCTATTGTTTTACCTGACGGATCTGCCATTAATCCTCTCATACCGGCGAGTTGCTTAACTTGGTCTATGTTCCCTCGAGCACCTGAGTTAACCATCATGTAAAGTGGGTTGAAAGAATCTTTACTCAATTCTTGGTATGTAACTTGTTGGATAGCCTCTGTTGCGTCTTCCCAAATTTTTATAACCTGCCTGTACCTTTCATCTGGAGAGAGAAATCCTCTCTCATATAGATCTTCAACTTTTTGAACCTTTTCCTTAGCATGTTCTATAATTTCATATTTTTTAGGTGATATTTTGACATCTTTGATGGAAATAGTAAGACCCGATATCGTGGAATAATGGAATCCAAGATCCTTTATATCATCTAAAAGATCTGCGGTTCTATCTATACCATACTTCTTGAAAACGTTGAAAACTAATTCTTTTATTTGCTTTTTTCCAAAGGTTTTTGAATAATCACGCATATCTTCAGGAATTATTTCATTGAAAATCAGTCTCCCATATGTTGTCTTCACTAATTTACCGTTTAAATTCACTTTTATAGGAGTATGTAATCCAATGTATCCAAATTCTTTGGCCAAGAAGGCCTCTTCAGGCGATGAAAAAATTATTTTGCTCTCGGGTAGCTTTGGATTCTCCGCTGTTAGATAATATGAACCTACTATTATGTCTTTTCCTGGCATGGACAACGGTTCACCATGAGCTGGTGAGATTATGTTGTACCTTGAAAACATCAAGAACCTTGCTTCTGCTTGACTTGCTGCAGACAATGGAACATGAACCGCCATCTGATCACCATCGAAATCGGCATTGAATGGTGGGCAAACGAGTGGATGCAATCTTATTGCGTTTCCTTCAACGAGTTTGGGTATGAAGGCTTGGATACTGATCCTGTGGAGTGTTGGAGCTCTATTCAAGAGTACTGGGTGATCTTTTATGACTTCCTCTAAGATTTCCCAAGCCTGCGGCATCTCTTTTTCTATTATTGTCCTTTTAAGTTTACGAGCTGATTTGCTTGTATCATCTTTTATCAACTTAGCGAGAACGAATGGCTTGAATAATTCCATCGCCATTTTCTTTGGTATACCGCATTCGTGCATTTTCAATTCAGGTCCAACGACTATGACGGCTCTTCCAGAATAATCTACCCTTTTACCAAGGAGGTTCCTCCTAAATCTTCCTTTTTTACCTTTCACCATATCGGTGAGAGATTTTAAAGGTCTTCCACCTCTATCAGTAATTGGTTTTGACATTCTACCGTTGTATATCAAAGAATCGACGGCTTCTTGAAGCATTCTCTTTTCATTTCTAACGATTATATCTGGCACACCAAGATCCATGAGTTTCTTGAGTCTGTTGTTTCTATTTATCACTCTTCTATAAAGATCGTTCAAGTCAGTTGTAGCAAATCTTCCACCTTCTATCTGTATCATCGGTCTCAAATCTGGTGGAAGGACTGGTATAACTTCTAAAATCATCCATTCAGGTTTGTTGCCGGATTTTATGAAATCTTTAACTACTTTGAGTCTTTTCAATAATTTCAAAGCCCTTGTGCTTGATTTCGGTAAATCTTGCAGTTCAGCCTCCAATTCAGCCCTCAGCTTCTCAAGATCAGTCTTTTGAAGTAACTTTTTTATAGCCATTGCTCCAGTTTCAGCTTCTATTTTGCCCGGATATATGGTTTTGTAAGCTTCATATTCGTTGTCTACAATTATATCGCCAACGTTTTTTCCAATTTCTTTGGAGATCTCTGGATCTATCTCAGTTATCATTACTATTGGCCTATCGTTTTCAACATTGGTTTCGATATCAAATTCCCCAGAGTAATGCGAATCAAATATTTTGTATTCTGCTGTTGAAAGTATTTCATCATCGTATAGGAATCTGTCAGCTATAATATCACCTTTTTTGATTTGATCCCCATCTTTAACGTAAACTATCGATCCTTCCATTATTGGATAATCTTTTTCCTGTATAACCCTTTCAATGTAGACCTTCGCAGTATTCCTGACCTCGTATTTTCCATCTTCTCTTCCTTGTATAGAAAGATTTTTATCGAATACCAGTTTTCCAGAGATGTTCGCAACAACCGGCGGTAAATAACCTTCAGTAGTTATTTGGTCACCTTTTTTGATTTTTTGACCATCTTTCACAAGAACCCTACAATTATGTGGTATAACATATACGATTGGTTGTTCTTTACTAGTAACCAGCGGTTCAAGTCTGATCGTGTTCGTTAACTCATCTACTTTAACATTTCCATCGAAAGGTGCGTAGATAGGTGGCACCTGCTGTTCTTTAACTATTTCTTCTCCTTTTTCGATGGCTTCGCCATCTTTGAATTCCAAAACCATCCCAGGATAAACAGGATATTCCTCGCTTATCGTTTCTCTTACAGTGACCCAATTGATGTATCTTCCAGTATTTGTCTCTTCTTCTCTCAAGCTGACAATACCATCTAAACCGCTTCTTACAGGGCCGCGTGGATTTCTAACTCTCACAGCTATCTCAGCTTCAAAATCCCATTTCGATTTGTAAATGTTGTATTCGGTCTCGTACAACATGTCACCTTTCTCAAACATCGTTGCTTTGGGGTTGGTAACCAGGTAAGTTTTCTCGATTATCCTGTGAGAGCCAAAATAAATGACCTTTTCCAGATCCTTCGAGCTCATATTCAATAGAGTCGACAAAATACTTGGGGTTGATTTCAGATACCATATATGTACAACAGGGGATGCCAATTCTATGTGTCCCATTCTTCTTCTTCTAGCCTCTTTCGACTCTACCCTAACACCGCATCTTTCACAAACGGTACCTTCATACTTTTTTCCATTGTATTTGCCACAACTACACTCGTAATCTTTAGTAGTTCCAAATATCCTCTCACAGAAAAGTCCATCTCTCTCCGGTTTGAAAGTCCTATAATTTATAGTTTCAGGTTTTTTAACCTCACCACTGGAAAGAGATCTCAAATACTCAGGCGAGGCTATGGCAATCCTTATCGAACCTATTTTTTTAGTAGTACTCGTTGCCATTTTATCCCTCCTCGAAGGGATTCATTATAATGAATCCAGATTTAATTCATTGCCCTCTTCGTCGTAAACCCTTACGTCAAGGGCAAGAGATTGAAGCTCTTTTATGAGCACCTTGAAACTCTCTGGAATTCCAGGTTCAGGGATATTTCTGTCTTTCAATATCGCTTTGTAAACCTCATTTCGGCCTTTCACATCGTCTGATTTGACATTTAGCATCTCACTCAAAGTATGTGCTGCACCATATGCTTCAAGTGCCCAAACTTCCATTTCTCCGAATCTCTGTCCACCGAATTGTGCTTTACCACCGAGTGGTTGCTGGTGAATCAGTGAATAAGGTCCTGTGCTTCTGGCATGTATTTTATCCTGAGCTATGTGTATGAGTTTCATCATGTACATGTATCCAACTACAACTGGCTGCTCAAATGGAAGACCTGTTCTTCCATCTCTCAATATTACCTTACCTGTTTTCTCTTTCTCATTATCGCCTTCGTCTAACTTGTATTGTTTTCTCACTTTGTAAAGCTCATCCATTATATCATCTTCTTTTGCACCTTCGAATACAGGTGTGGCAACATAAGTGTTCGTTAATTTTGCAAACCACCCAAGGTGTGTTTCCAATATTTGTCCAAGATTCATTCGCGATGGAACTCCCAAAGGACTCAGGATCATATCTACTGGTGTCCCATCTGGTAGAAATGGCATATCTTCTTTCGATAATATCTTGGATACAACACCTTTATTACCATGGCGTCCAGCCAATTTATCGCCAATATCCAAGGGTTTTCTACTGGCAACATACACTTTTATCAATTTATTTACACCAGCACCAAGCTCTGAAACTTCTTCACGGTCAAAGACCTTAACGTCGATTACTCTTCCTTGAACACCATGTGGAAGTCTCAAGGAGGTATCTTGAACGTCCCTTCCTTTTTCACCGAACACTGATCTGATAATCTTTTCCTCTGGCGTGATGTCTTCCTCACCCTTTGGAGTTACTTTACCAACTAAAACATCCTTCGAGCTTACGAATGCACCTATCCTAACGATGCCATTCTCATCCAAATTTCTGAGCAATTCTTTATTAACATTCGGTATTTCAGCTGTGACTTCTTCTGGACCAAGTCTCGTCTCCCTAACATGTGTTTCATACACTTCGATATGAATGGATGTGAAGGTATCTTCTTCGAGTAACCTTTCACTGACAAGAATTGCATCTTCAAAGTTGTAGCCCTCCCAAGGCATGAAAGCAACGAGTATATTTTTGCCGAGTGCAAGCTCGCCCATGTCAGTTGCAGGTCCGTCGGCTATCGGTTCTCCTTTTCTTACAAAATCCCCAACGTTGACTATTGGCCTTTGGTTTATACATGTATCCTGATTGGATCTTATAAACTTCAAAAGCGTATATTCATCAATTATAGATTTACCATTTTCATCTTTCAAAGGTTTTTGATTCTCGTCGGTTCTTTCAATTAAAATTTTCCTACTATCGACTTTTTTCACTACTCCATCGTGTTTTGCGAGTATCACATAACCAGAATCTCTGGCAGCTACAGCTTCCATTCCTGTTCCAACCAATGGAGCTTCAGGTTTTACAAGTGGAACCGCCTGCCTTTGCATGTTGGAACCCATCAATGCCCTGTTAGCATCATCATGTTCAAGGAATGGTATCAAGGAAGTTGAAACGCTCACTA
>Ga0136651_10001809_pt1 | contig 11759 bp, 10 predicted proteins | sample Mar14236cmmetaG_FD_94867 | JGI IMG/M metagenome (GOLD analysis project Ga0136651, IMG submission 94867) | Marine hydrothermal vent microbial communities from Guaymas Basin, Gulf of California to study Microbial Dark Matter (Phase II) - Marker... ...
CTGCTTCAGGGCTTCGGGTCAGCCGGCTTTTTGCCGTTGATCATGGATCGCACCAGATTTTCGCGGTGGATGCGGCTGCTGACCACCACACCTGCGATATGGAGCAGCACCAGCAGCAGAGTGAGATTGGCGAAGAATTCGTGGATCTCCTCGAAGGCTTCGTTTCCTTCATGTGCCTTGTGCTCGTCATCATCTTCATAGACAAGCCAACTGCTTTGCGCGTCCGTGACTTGGAGAGTGCCGCTTTTGGGCGTCTGGATCATGAGCAGGCCAGTGCCTACGGTGAAGCCGAGGCTGACCAGCAGCAGGATGACCATGAGGCCGCCAGCCGGGTTGTGGCCGAGATAGCGTGCGGGCTTGCCGGAAACCAGCGATTTCACATAGGTGATGATTTCTCCCGGGGGATAGACGAAATCGGAAAAACGGGCGTGCTTGGGGCCAACAAATCCCCAGATGATGCGAAATACCAGTAGGCCCGTAATGAGATAACCAAACCAGATATGAATGGTCGTCAACTCATCACCGCTCGCATAGTCCACTACGAAGCTGACTACCAGCGTCCAGTGGAAGATCCGCACTAACGGATCCCATATTTTGATCTCTCTTCTGACGTTCTCGGTATTCATTACTGCCTCCATTGGATTCGAAAGTGACCGGGTTGTCAGGAAAGATAGCAAGGCCTGATGAAATCACGCTGAAACGAAGATGAAATCAAACTGAATGCATGCTGGTTGGCTGTTTTTACTTGATTCGCCCAATTAAGGGGAGCCAATAGCAGATTGCTATCGGATGATAAGGCAACATGAAAAAGTATCCTTTGTTTCGTGTTTAAGGGATGCTGTCCGCATGAAAAGACACATGCTTAGGAAAAACAGCTATCCAGCATCAGAGACAATGGCTATTCGAAATAGCAGGTCAACAGTGTCATATCACACACATCGGCAGTATAAATACAGATCAGCGGCTAATAGCTTCATGATGTTGATAATAATCAATGCCGCTCTCCTTGTGACTCACTAGCCTCAAACGCATATTGATACTTGTGTGGTCAATAAACATGAATCTGCCCTTTCGCAAGTCAACACTTATGCTGCTGTTTTTTTTCACTGGCATTCTTTTGGTTTTGCTGACCGTTGCAGATGCCGTTTCCCGACAGCAATCGGCAATGGGAGTATTGCACCGGCGGGGGTTGTTGGTTGAGGAATTAGGGTTGTCTGATCTGGCGCTCTTTACTGAGGCTCGCTATACACGTCATCTCAGCTTGGCTGACAGGCATGCTGCCTTTCAGGATCATCCCGTTTCCTTTGATCATTTTCCTTCGGGCTCCATTTATCTTCCGCCTTCGCAGCTGTTGCCATGATGGACTTCATCCGCAAACAGACTTACCTGATTGACTTCACGCTCTCTTCTCTCATGCGGCGCAAGGGAAAGAATTTAGGGCTGCTTCTGGTGTACACCTTGATTGTATTCATGCTCGCTTCGGTAATGCTGTTTACCCATTCCTTGAAAAAAGAAGCCCATATCATCCTGCAGCAATCGCCTGAAATCATTGTTCAGCGATTGGTGGCGGGCAGGCATGCATTGATCCCGGCGGACTACCTGGAAAAAATAGGCCGGTTACGAGGAGTGGTCAGCAAGAAAGGACGTCTATGGGGCTACTTCTACAATCCTATGGTAAAAGCGAACTATACTGTCATGGCGCCTGATCATATGGAGCTGGCCACCACTGAGGTAGTCATTGGTACAGGCATTGCACGCACCCAGGGTCTGGGCATTGGCGATTATTTCTCGCTTCGTTCTGATAGTGGCAATACTTACTCCTTTCAGATAAAGGCACTACTGGATTGGGATTCTGAGCTGGTTGCCACCGATCTGGTATTGATTTCGGAGAAGGCCTACCGCGTAATTACCGGAATCCCGGAAGGACAGTTCACCGATATTGTATTGTCAGTGCGTAATCCCAGAGAGGTGCGGAAGATAGCCGAAAAGCTGTCCAAGAAGCTCCCCGATGTTCGTCCGATATTGCGTGAAGAGATATTGCGCACCTATGACAGCATATTCTCCTGGCGTCAGGGAATTGTATTTGTGCTGCTGGTGGGGGCGCTGCTAGCCTTTGTTATTTTTGCCTGGGACAAAGCCTCTGGTCTCAGTGCGGAAGAAAAGCGGGAAATCGGAATATTGAAAGCGGTCGGCTGGGAGTCCGGAGATATACTGCGCATGAAATTCTGGGAGGGGATGATTATCTCTCTCAGCGCTTTTATTCTTGGATACCTGTTTGCATATCTGCATGTATTCTACAGCGCTGCTGTATTGTTCGAACCGGTGCTAAAAGGATGGGCCGTGCTTTATCCGGAATTTAAACTGGTGCCATTTGTTGATGGTTTGCAGTTGGCCACACTGTTTTTCTTTACGGTTTTTCCCTATGTGGTGGCTATCATTATCCCAATCTGGAAAGCATCGGTAACTGATCCTGATGCCATCATGCGGTGATTCCCATGCTGCTGACATTGACTGATATCAACAAGGTATTCAATCAGGGCAGGCACAATGAATTCTGGGCTATTCGTGATCTCTCGCTGCAAATAGAAGCGGGCAAGATAACTTGTCTGAAAGGCGCCAGCGGTTCCGGTAAAACCACACTACTGTCAATGATCGGATGCCTGTCACGCCCAACATCAGGACGCATCATGCTGGAAGATAAAATACTCTCCGGCTTGCCGGAGCGCTTCTTGACGGATATCCGACGCCATACCTTTGGTTTTATTTTCCAAAAGTTCAATCTGATCCAGGGCCTGAGCGTGCTGGAAAACGTGATGTTGCCGGCCTATCCTCTTGGACTGAAACACAGCACGCTGAAAGCGTCTGCCAGACAACTCATTTCACATTTTGCTCTGGAGCGGGTAATGAACAATCCGGTTGAATGGCTGTCCGGCGGCGAATCACAACGGGTAGCCATTTGCCGGGCTTTGATCAATGACCCGCAGATACTCATTGCTGATGAACCTACTGCCAATTTGGATACCCGTCTGTCGAAGGAACTCATGGGGTTGATCGATGAATTGCGGCAAAGCGGAAAAACCATTCTGATCACCAGTCATGATCCGGTCGTGTTTGATTCGCCTGTGGTAGACAGAATCATTGAGATGCGAGACGGGCAGATTCTGGGAAGCTGATCATGCTGCTCAATCCTGCCATTCTTGCGTTGATCCTGGTTTCTGCCGTTATAAGCTTCATGCTGTTGTTGGCAGCCGGATTTGCAATTCAGTTATTGAAATCATGGGACATCAACAGTGGTAGTGAACTGCAGCTGCGACTGGAAAGGCGCACCTATCTGATATCCACTTTGCTCACCTGGGCGTTTGCCTTCGAACTGATTTCGTTGATTCTGTTTGTCTACAATGCCGAATCCATGTCAGGGCAGTTTGTTGGTGCCATGTGCGCCACCGGGGTGTTGAATGTCAATTCCTGGGGTTGGCCCACGCTATTTCTCAAAATGCTTGTTTTCTTCATCGGTACTATCTGGCTTGCTATCAATTATCTGGACAACAAGGGCTATGACTATCCACTGGTAAAGATAAAATATCTGTTGTTGCTGCTCATTGTGCCGCTGGTTGTCACCGAGTTTTTTGTTCAGGCACGCTACTTCCTGGAAATGACCCCGGATGTGATTACTTCTTGTTGTGGATCACTGTTCGCCTCAGATGCACAGGGCGTGGCCGCAGAAGTATCCAGCTTGTCTCCCAAGGCCGCCATTGGCGTACTGTATGGCTCTGGCCTGATAGTGATGTTGACTGGCAGCTGGTATCTGTTGCGAAAAAAGGGTGGCCTGCTGTTTGCCTGCTCGAGTACTGTGGCATTTGTAGCGGCGTTGATGTCAATCATTTCTTATATATCGCTCTACATATATGAGCATCCACATCATCATTGCCCCTTCTGCATTTTAAAATCCGGGCATGACTATGCGGGATATGCTTTGTATATACCGCTTTTTATGGCAACTTCGATTGCGCTGGCTGCTGGTGTGATCTCGCCCTGGCGGAAAATCCCAAGCCTTAATGCTGCAGTAGAGGTATATGCGCCAAGGCTTGCTTTCACTGCACTGTCACTGTTTGTCATTTTCTACGCGATAGCTACCTGGATGGTATTGCGGTCAAACCTGACGATGGAGACGGTATGGTGGTAGATGCTCATGCTTGGATAAAGGTGATGATTGCCTCTGTACTGCTCATGGCAGCAGTGCTGTTGGCCGGTTGCAGTGACGACAATGCACCGTTGCTCAAGGGGCAAGCTGCACCCGGCTTCAGTTTGCCAGACCTGCAGGGGCATACCATCAATGTTCCTGGCGATTTTGAGGATAAAGTCATAGTAATCAGTTTCTGGGCGGATTGGTGTCCCAGTTGCAAGAAGGAGATGCGCGATCTTGAAGCCATCTATCAGAAGTACCGGGAACAACGGCTGGTTATTCTCGCTATCAATATTGCTCAGGAAAGAGACCAGGCTATTGCCTTTATTGATGACCTCAACCTTTCTTATCCGATCTTGCTGGATAGCAAGGGAAAGGCGACAAAAACTTATGCCGTTTCTTCGATCCCTTCAATATTCATTATTGACCGGAAAGGCCGTCTGCAGACCCGTATTTTAGGAGAGGCTCCCCGCAGGTTCCTGGAAGAAGCCGTACAGCGGCAGCTTTGAGATGGCCCGTCAATTCAATATCTTATCAATCACTGCAACGGAGAATGAAGACGTATCTTTTCTCCATCCCTATCCATCAACCTGAAAAGGAGAGTATCCCAATGAGTAAGCAACATAATATAGATCGTAGAAAAATGATGAAGACCCTGGCTGCCGTTGGCCTGGGTGGCTTTGCCGGTTTCGCATCTGCCGGCTCTGGTATTGGCGCCATGATCCCTGGCAAAGGCTGGGTTAAGTCATCCGGACAAAAATGCGAGGGAGATGGTACGCCCTTGCAGTTCATTCCAAAGACAGCTCCAGACGACAATCCGCTTCAGGATGAGTTGAGCAAATATCCCAAATGCCCCTACTGCGGCATGAGTCGTACCAAGTGGAACCACAGTCGCCATCTGGTTCATTATGATGATGGGCTGGTTGATGGAACCTGCTCGATCCACTGCCTGGCCATCAGTCTTTCACTGAATCTTGATCGTGGTCCCAAGGCCATCTATGCGGCTGACTTTGGTTCGGATGCGAAGATCAAGCCTCTGATCGAAGTTGATGACGCCACCTATCTGATTGGCTCAAAACTAAGGGGAACCATGAGCATGCAGAGCAGAATGGCATTTTCATCTGCTGATGCAGCCGAGAAGGCGCAAGCCAGCAACAGTGGCAAACTGGGTGGCTTCGACGATGCACTCAGGGAAACCTATCTTGGCATGGCCGATGATACGGCGATGATCAGAAAGCGTCGTGCTGAACGGCGCAAGAAGATGATGCAAATGAAAAACAAAGGATAATGACGACCTGTGTGGCACAGGTGGCTTTGGGGATGATTCCAAAGCCTGCACCATATCAACTTGCAAACCAGGGTATAAGTTCATGATAAAGCCTTTTCAACTATGGTTGTTGATCGTTGTCTTGAGTGTCGCTGTATCACAGCCTGTATTGTCAGAAATGCTGGATCTGCCGAAGCCGGGCATTAAAGACACCTGTCCTGTTTGTGGCATGTTCGTGGCCAAGTATCCCGAGTGGGTTGCGACTGTTCTCTATAAGGATGGCCATGCGCATCATTTTGATGGCGCCAAAGACCTTTTTAAATATCTGCAGGATCTATCCAAATGGGCACCAGGGCATCAGGCGGAAAATATTATCTTAATCGGTGTAACCGAGTACTACAGCTTGAAGATGATAGACGCCCGTAAAGCCTATTATGTGATCGGGTCTGACGTATTGGGGCCAATGGGTCATGAATTGATACCTTTGGAGACTATCGAAGATGCCAAAGAATTCCTTGCTGATCATAAAGGGGCGAAGATTCTTCGGTTTGATCAGGTAGATGCCTCGCTTCCTGGAAAGCTGGACGATGGTGTATTCGAGTAGGGAAGACAACTGAAATTGAATGGCGGTACGCCAGATTTACTAAGACCAACATTAGTATGTAATCAGCAGCGCTGATGGTCAGTGTAATCTGGCGTACCGCTGTACTTGGTGAGTTGAATCCAAGAACCGATTTACCTGCGCCGATGCTGCAATTGATGTGCGGAAAACTCATCCGGGGTGATAGCGTTGTCGTGATTGGTGTCGATGTCAGCGAACACCGCGATATTGCCGATATTGCGCATGGGATAGCCGGACTGGGAACGCTCACTGATGCGTTTGGCCTGAGCCTCAAGGAATTCATCCTCTGGTATGCGCCCATCTCCATTCAGATCGAAGTCGGCAAAATCAGGCATGTTCCTTCCTCTTCCCATGCCGCGCCCCATGCCTGGGCCGGCTCCTTTGCCCGTGGCCTGTCGCTGTTGCTGCATTTGCTGCTGGCCCACCGCAAGTTCGTTCGGACTCAACCAGCCATCGCCATTACGGTCAAAAGCTGAAAAAGAAGGCTGTCCTGAAGCCCGCATTGGCATGCCGGCTGAGGATTTTGCGGCCATGCGTGCGGATCGCACCGAGGAAAATTCACTCTCGGTAATCTTTCCGTCAGCATCCTGGTCATAGGCCTCGAAAGGAATAGGGCCTCTGGTCGGTATTTCAGTAGCATGAACTACTACAGCTAAAGAAAAGGCGAAGAAAATGATACTGGCTTTCATCTTGATTCTCCAAAGTTTGTGTTTTGACAGGCAACCCATTTGGCAACCTTATCCTGTAAACCAGGAGCCTGTCGGATTTAACGCTGTTTGGCTGCAAATCCCTGGATGGCGATTAACTCAGCTTATCAAGCTCGTTAAATAGCCGGGCTATTCGCCTCACTTGATACGCTGATTTAATTCGCCCCCAGTGATTTTCGCTTCAAACGGTCAAACCCGGCAGGCTCTTAGTGTATGAGAATCAAGTTGCAGAATTATTTCTCCATGGAAACAAAATGTTTCAAAGTGTTTCAGCAATCGCAGGTCTAACGCCTCCTTCCTCCAGACTGGGCGCGTGGCCGCCATCCCCTCCCAGCTGCCTGCATACGCCGTTCATACCCCATGCCATAGTATGTGTTTTCACGAGGAGCAGGCTGAACCTGAGGTTTGCGTTTTATTTGCCTTGAATTCGATGTGGCCACCTCTTGGCGAGGTGTTTCACTGGCCTCGGCACTGGTCCACTCAGTTTCCGGCAAGCCGGTATCCGCGTGCACAAGTGAGGACCAGCCTCCCTGAATCACCAGCACCAGCATGATCTTGAGGAAAAAGCCGTTTGCGTAGCCATCGAGGAATTGTTTGAGTCGCTGTTTCATGACCTTTAGTAAACACCATCAATCAAGACTAGTAAAAGAGGCAAAACGTAACAATCTGTTTCAGCTTCACCCTGTGAATGAATGGGTTTGCTATCATGGTCTGATGGTCGAAAACCCACTTATTCTTATTGTCGATGACGATCTTGCGCTACGGGAGTTGCTGCAACGCTACCTGGGCGAACAAGGCTTTGAAACGGCTGCTGTCGCCGATGGGCAAGCCATGAAAGCCTGGCTGAATGACCATGACCCTGATCTGGTGGTCATGGACTTGATGCTGCCGGGAGAGGATGGCCTCAGCCTTACCCGGCGGTTGCGTGCCACTACCGATTTTCCCGTCCTCATCCTGTCGGCAAAAGGGGAAGATATCGACCGCATTGTGGGTCTGGAAATCGGTGCAGATGATTACCTTGCCAAACCTTTCAATCCACGCGAACTGGTGGCCAGAATCCGAGCTGTACTGCGCCGAAATTCATCTCCAGATCGACATTCCAGCGATGACAGCCAGGAAACCAATTGTTTTCGATTCGGCCACTACCTGCTGAACCTGAACAACCATTCCCTGTACAAAGATGAGCAAGAGGTTCCATTGACCAGCGGGGAACTCGCGTTGCTGGCGGTGCTGGTACAACACCCGAATCACGTGCTTAGTCGTGATCACCTCATCGAATTGCTGAAGGGATATGATCGATCCCCTTTCGATCGCAGCATCGATGTTCGTGTCACCCGCTTGCGACACAAGATTGAGGCCGACCCAAAACAACCTCGCTATGTGCGTACAGTCTGGGGGAAAGGTTACATGTTCACCCCCCAAGGCAATACCCACTAAGCCATGCGATTTCCCAATACGCTGTTTTCGCGCACCAGCCTGACGATATCGGGAGCACTGCTGGTGTTTATCCTTTTTACCGGCTTTATGGTATTCAACTACATGTTGCTGCCCATCGGCCGGCAAAGCGCTGAAGACCTTGCCGCGCTGATGACGCTGTCAGCCAAAACCTGGGTGGAACTGCCGCCATCCGCACGGCAAGATTTTGAGAGGGAACTCAAGAAAAATCATGATCTGATCCTGCAAACTTCACCACCAGATACAGCGCTGAAACCCCTGTTGATCCATTCACCCTATATGCTGTTTCTGGAGGAAGCCATCAGTGCCCGCCTTGGACAAACATTGCATGTGCATCAGTCACCAGACAAACCGAACTGGTATTGGGTCATTCTCCCTGTTGCCGACAAGACGCTTTGCATGGTCTTTGATCACGACCGTATTGGTGCCGAACCGCCACGTGCGGCCCTCGGCATTCTTTTTGGCGCAAGCCTCTTCATTTTACTGACCACGCTGTTGGTGGTCAGGCGCATCACCCGACCGCTTAAAGCTCTGTCGCAAAGCGTGGAACGCCTGGGCAGCGGCGCACCCCATCAGACATTGTCAGAAGACGGCCCCGAAGAATTGGCCAGCCTGGCTCGCAAGTTCAATCAGTTGAGTGGAGAAATAGCCCAGCTGCTGGAAAATCGCACGACCTTATTGGGCGGTATTTCACATGACCTTCGTACCCCCTTGTCTCGTCTGCGTATCAGCGTGGAGTTGCTGCAGGGCAAGGAAGATCCAGCATTGCTGCAGAACATGCAGCAGGATCTGGAAGAAATGGATGCAATCATCGGCCGCACGCTGGAACTGGCCAGGATGATGCAGGGAGACGAGATTCATACCGAATCCCATGACCTGTCTGCCCTGCTGCAGGACTTTGTAACCTCCTATCAACAAGAAGGGAGACAGGTAGCCCTGGCACTGGACACAGCTTGTGTGGTTGCTGTGAACCGTCTCATTCTGCAGCGCATTCTGGGCAACCTGCTCGACAATGCCTTCCACTACGCAGGAGGCCGGGATGTAGAGATTCGACTACGATGCGATGGAAAACAGGCCGAGATCTGCATTCTGGATCGCGGCAGCGGCATTCCGGAGGAACAGCTCAACAAGGTACTGCAACCCTTTTATCGTCTTGACCCGTCACGCAACCGAAGTACCGGTGGCAGCGGGCTGGGACTGGCGATCGTGCAACAACTGGTACAGCTTCAGGGCTGGAACATATCAGTGAGAAACAGGGCTTCAGGAGGGTTGGCTGTCTGCATCGAAATCCCTTCCCTCTCCCGCAACTATTAATAACCCCATGTCTTCCATGATGCTATAGGATGCCGGCAATACCAGCAGAATAAGCAAAGTGGAGGTCAACATGCCGAACACGATGCTGGTCACTAGGGGCACCAGGATCAGAGCCTGGGAGCTGGTTTCGAACAGCAGAGGCGTCATGCCCGCCACAGTTGTCATGGATGTGAGGAAGATGGCGCGGAAGCGGTCCCGCACTGCCTGACGAGCGGCATTGTGGAATACCATGCCCTCCGCAACCCGGTACTTGACGAACTCCACCAACAGGATGGAGTCGTTCACCACCACTCCTGCCAGGGAAACGAAGCCGATCATGCTGGGCAGGGTGAAATCCAGCCCCATGATGAAATGTCCCCAGATGGCGCCGATCAGCGCCAAGGGAATGTTCAGCAGCACGATAAACGGCTCCCGGTAATTGCGGAACTGCAGACTGAGCAGCAGGAACACGCCCAGCGCTCCCAGGCCGAAGCCGCTGAGGATGGAGAGCTTGGTCTCGGCACCGTTCTCTACCTCACCCTTGAAGCGGAAGCGAATGTTAGGGTATTGCTCCTGGAGCTTCGGCATGAAATCCTGTTGCAGGCCGGCAATGATTTCCGAGGTATTGCCCAGCGCCCCGTCCACATCGCCATAGATGTTTACCGTGCGCTGGTGATTCACATGGCCGATGCGGGCATACTCGCGCTTTTCCACCACATGCGCCACACGGCTCAGAGGAATGGCCTCCCCCGTGCCGGTGAAGACGAAGAAATTCTCGAAATCATCCATCTGTCTGCCCGGATTCTGGTCCAGTTTGGCAATGACCTCATAAGCTTCGCGCCCGTGATAGACATCGGTGATCTTCAGTCCCTGATAGGCCGCCCGCAGCTGGAAGGCGATGTCGTTGGCGGTCAGTCCTGCACTTTGCGCGCCCGGCAACAGCTGCACCGAGAACTGGGACTTGCCAGGACGCAGATCGTCCAGCAGGTTGGACACGCCCTGATACCCCCGCAACCAGTTCTGCACTTCCCAGGAGGCCCGTGACAGTTCATCGAGATCATCACCGCTGAGACGCACATGAATGGCACGACCTGCCGGTCCCATCCGTGGCTCGCGATACTGGATGCTGATGACATTGGGTAGCTCGCCACTGTGCTCTCGCCAGCGGCGGATCAGTTCCGCCATGGGGGTATGCCGAATCTCCGTATTTAGCACATCCAGTGTGATGGTCGCCAGATGGGCGCCGTTCTCCGGTACATCGGCATGGGCGCCAAAAGTCACTTGCACATTCCGCACCAGAGGCTCGGACTCATTCGTGCTCAACTCCTGATTGGTTTTGGCCAGGGCGTCCAGTAGATGCCTGATCACCGCCTGAGTTTCCTCCAAGGGCGTACCCTGAGGCAGCAGCACCCGAGCATCCACGGTATTTCCTTCCATGTCGGGAAAGGCCTTGAACTTTACGGTGCCGGTGGCAATCAGGCCAACGGAAAACACCAGCATGGCCAGCGCCAGACCCAGGGTCAGGTAGCGATAGCGAATGGCCTGGTCCGCTGCTCTTCCCATGGCTTCACGCATCCGCAGGAAACCGTTTTCAATTTTCTCCCGCCACACCGGGCGCTGCTTTTTATGGGCATGTTCCAGAGAGTGTTTCAGGTGATGTGGCAGCACCAGCATCGCCTCGATCAGAGAAACCGTGAGCACCGACAGCAGCACCACCGGCAGCACCCCAAGGATCTGGCCGATATCGCCCTTCATCATCAGCAGGATGCCGAACAGAAAGGCCGAGGTAAGGTAGGATGAAAACACTCCGCGAAACACTTTCCTGGTGCCGTCGATGGCTGCCTGCAGCGGTGTCTTGCCCTTGGCGTATTCATGTTCGATGCTCTCCGAGATGACAATGGCATCGTCCATGAGTATGCCGATGGCCATCAGCAGAGCAATCAAGGAAATCATGTTGATGCTCACCCCGAACAGCACCATCAGGGCCAGGCCGCCCAAAAATGAGACAGGCAGTCCCAGAGCCACCCAGAAGGTGTAACGCCAGCTGAAAAACAGGAACAGCGCCAGCCCTGCCAGCAACAGACCCTGCCAACCATTCTGCAACAGCAGTTGCAGGCGATCACGTACCCCCGTGGCCACATCCTGGGTGATGGTCAGGTGCGTGCCTTCAGGCAGTATGGCATTCTCCCTTTCCACGAATTCCCGCACCGCATCGAACACTTTCAATGTGTC
>Ga0136651_10001811_pt1 | contig 11752 bp, 6 predicted proteins | sample Mar14236cmmetaG_FD_94867 | JGI IMG/M metagenome (GOLD analysis project Ga0136651, IMG submission 94867) | Marine hydrothermal vent microbial communities from Guaymas Basin, Gulf of California to study Microbial Dark Matter (Phase II) - Marker... ...
GATCTATAATTTGAAACCTCTTTCCCTACGAGAGTATATCGAGATGAAATATGAAACTGAATTGGATACATATTTAATAGAAGATATTCTTCTTGATCAGATAAAAATTTCGAGTAAAATACTGGGAAAAATTGACCGGATGATTGGTATCTTCCACGAATTCTTAAGTTATGGAATGTATCCTTTTATTTTGGAATGTAATGTAGAACAGTATTATGTGAAAATGAACAACATCATAGACAAAATAATCTATGAAGATGTTCCAACGATCAAAGATATTAAAAGTTCATCTTCTCTGAACTTAAAAAAATTGATCGCTTTTATTTCGATGTCAAAAATACCAACGCTCAATATCAGCTCACTCTGTACGGAGATTGGAATCTCCAAAGAAACTCTTTATGTGTTTCTCGATCTTTTGGAACGAGCAGATCTGCTTAATATTATCAAACCTAAAAAGAGCACAGTCAGAACAATCAAGAATTCAAAAATACTTTTTTATTCGTCAAATATGTATTATACGATTGCGAATGAATTGTGGCAACATGATGTTTTAAAAGGAAATATCCGAGAATCTTTTCTTGTTTCTCAGATAAAAGGATTGTATCCCATTTTTTCTTCGGAAGTTGTAGATTTCTCGATTCAAAGCAGAAGTCTTGGATTCCTGGAATTCGAAGTCGGAGGTAAAAGTAAACAGAAAAAACAAATACAAAATTTAGAGAATGGTTTTATCCTGCGAGATGATACGGAAATTGGTTCCGGGAATATTATTCCTTTATACCTATTTGGATTTTTGTATTAGAAAGATGTATTTAACAATTCAGACGAATTGATAAAATGAGAATAGAAAATTTAAAAATGAACAACTCAGGTAAATTGTTCTACAAAAAGCACACTAATCAAAAAGAAATAGCTCTCTCATTCGATGATGGACCGGATAATATCTTCACACCGAAAATAATAAAAATCCTGAAAGAATATAAGATTCATGCGACTTTTTTCTTACTTGGAAAAAATATCGGAAGAAATCCGGAAATCGTCAAAGAATTAATAAAACAAAAACACGAAATCGGTAATCATTCATTTTCCCACAAAACGCTAATTTTCAAAACTCCAAAATTTATCAAATCAGAAATCGAACGAACGGATCTGATTTTAAGAGAAAGCGGTTTGGGAAAAACTCAACTGTTCCGTCCACCTTACGGAAGATATTCCCTCGCTTTGTTATTTATTTTGCGGAAGATGAAGAAGAAAATGATTTTATGGAATATCGGACCAAAAGATTTTAAAGCGAAAAGTTCGAATGAGATTATTTCCAAAATCGAGAAAAAATTAAAACCAGGTTCGATCATCGTTCTGCACGAAAAAAGTGGTGAAAAGACAATCAAAGCATTAAATATCCTGATTCCAAGATTATTGAATCAGAAATATCAATTTAAGACGATTTCCGATTTGTTTGATTTTTCCAGTTCCAATTTGTGAAATGCCCCAAAAAAGTAAAAAGCAGCATAAAATACGGGTAAACGATCAAATATGAAATATCGATCAATTTAAATTTCATTTTATGAATATAAAGATTAGAAAGCCAGAAAATCAGCATCATGCTGAAATATATTAGAATATTAGTTACTTTTTTTGTATAAATCAGATTGAAAGGAAGGTATAAATAAAAAAACAAAACAAGCAAAAAATAAAGCTTGTAAGAAGTTGGAGACATCGAGAATTTCCCGAATTTTCTTTTTAATTGTTCGATCTTGATCCTTGTTTTCCGCAAAGGATGAGTTTTCACTGGTTCTTCTGGATTATAAGCGATTTTCCATTTCGTTTGCCTGATTAGATTCATAAGCAATTTATCATCACCAGCAAGATAGTTTTTGATCCTATCATAACCAAAAACTTCTTCGAACGCTTTTTTTCGCACGATCATATTACTGCCGGCAGAACTGAAGGGAATCCCCAAACCTATGGTCGAAGAAAAAGTCGCAGCTGATATTTTCTGTAAAAAATTCATAAAAGATGAACAATTCAGTTCCACATAATAACCGGCGACTATTCCCGTTTTTTCAGAAATATATTTATTATGATTTATCAGCCAGTTTTCAGGAACAACGCAATCTGCATCAGTAAAGGCTAAAAATTCAAAGCGAGCTTTTTCGGATGCTTTTTTTAGAGCTGCTTTTTTACCTTTATATTCGATATCTTTTTCGAGGAGATGAACAAATTCTGCATTTTTATTTCCGGAACAAAATTCTTTGATCAATTGCAGAGAATTATCAGAGGAAGCATCATCAGCTAAAATTATTTCATATTTTTTTTCAGGATAATTTAATTTTTCTAAACTTCTGAAAAGGAAAGGAAGGTTTTTTTCTTCATTCCGACAGGCGATTAAAATTGAAAAAGTGTTTTCTCCGGGATTTTTTACCTGTCGATTGCGGAAAATTCCAACGCTTAAAATTCCCAAAACAAGAGCAGCGATGATAAATACAATGTTCATATTTAATACTTATAGATTCATAAAAAACCATTAAAATGGTAATGGAATGTCTTTCAAAATTTCTATCACAAACTCCCAATTATCTCCGCAGGAGATGCATCCCTCTTTGACAAAGAGGGGAAACACCGATGGATAAAGCGATTTATGTTTCCGAATTCTCCCCTCTCTTTTTAAGAGAGGGGTCGGGGGTGAGTTTACGGATGGACTCTCATTAATAAAATGCCTGGTAACTGATCATAAATTCATTCGTTGCTTTTTGTTCGTCGATTTTGGTCATTTCATAGCCTAACTTGATTTTATGATGAGCCAGCGGCTGCCAGCTGAAAACTGCTTTGGATATTATCGTTTTGGAAATATCTCCTTCCAGCCAATTTGCAGTATCACTCGGTCTGGATTCGTAATTTATCGAGAAATCATTTCCAACAGAACCTTGTTTTGTGTAAGATGCATTTATATCAAATGCTAAATTGTTCATAAGTTGGAGATTTAATTCCGAACAAACTTGTAATAAATTGCTTCCTTCCGGGAAACCTAGTCCGATTCCATCGTGAGAAAATTTGTCTACCATATCTTTATGAGTGTATATCCAGGGTCGAACAGCTGTGAATTCGGTTGTAAAGCGAATCTTAGGATTTAGTTTGAGTGAATTTCCAACTTGAACAGCGTATTTATTTCCCCACCAACTTGTGAAGATCTTACTTTTGCTCAATTCGTCGAAAATAAAATTCATGTATAAAGTATTCCAGGTGATCGGTTTATAATTCATGCCCAGAAAGATTAGAACATTATCCCGATCGCGCAAGTTATGTTCGATGGGTCGCATCAAAGTGTGCGGCAACAGGTAACTCGGATCGATACTGCGGTTTCCGTAAATGACCTCTTCTCCAAAAAAGAGATGGAACCTGCCGTGAGGATTCCAGTCTATCTTATGAATAACTAAATACTTGTCAGAGTAATCTTTATAAGAATCTGATGCAGTGCTGTCCGGGATCAGGCTTGCGTGCAGGAAGGAAATCCGGAGTTTATGAAACTTGAATTGATTACTGAAATAGCCATATTCATTACAATCATCATTGAGGATAACACTACCTCCGACATTGTTTCCAATCTCAAACTTACCGCGTCCAAGTGAAACCGACCAGAAATCCGGTCTTCCTTGATAAGAAATTTTTCCAACAACATTATCGAGATAAATTTTCTCTCCATCATCGGAATTTTGTGTCCAACTATCGATCAGTTTGGAAGTTCGGGCATAATCCATATCTCCGGCAAAATGTCCTAACCGGACATTGCTGTAGAAAAAGAGTCTTTTTTGAATATATCCGGAAAGTTTCAGTCCATTATAAATGAAGTAATATCTATCTTTCTTTGAAGCGGCAAGATCGAATCCTGAAAACAAACTTATTTTAAGTCGTGATTTTAATGGAATTCGGTTGGGATGAATCCGGGAGGAAGTCGGTTTTGTTTTTATTTTATCCGGAGTTCGATAGTATAGGAAAGAAGAATCATCATTTTTATAAAACAGGAATTTCTGCCAGGAATGGATAAAGTTCTGCCCGGAAGAGAGTACGAAATCTAATTTGGAATTATTTATCAAAACTTCGGAATCAGGCATTTCGATGATCCTGTTCTCATTCTGGTTTTTTTCCAAAAAAGATGAATGAGTTTTTGATGATATTTCGGGATAATTCCAACTTAGATTATAATATAGTGATTTACATTCGAGCAGTAAACTCGAAACTAAAATCACTATGAGTAAAAATATTTTTTTCATATTTAGTTCACCATTTTTGATTTAGGGAAGACTTTTTATCTTGTTTTTATGTCAAGATAAAAGCGTTAAAATCGCAAATACATTACATTCATTTTTACTATGAAATTTAAAATATTTATTTCCATAAAAATATTGACTGAAAAACAGGTAAATTAAAGAAAGTTCCCATTAAAATAATAAAATGAAAAGGAGAGAAGATGAGTAAATCATTCAATGCCTTTGAGATGGCTCAAAAGCAATTCGACAATGTTGCTGATATCCTGGACTTGGATGAAGCAACCAGAGAGTTATTGAGAAATCCAATGAGAGAATACCATTTCAGTATTCCAGTAAAAATGGATGATGGAACAGTGAAAGTTTTCAGAGGATTCAGATCACAACACAATGATGCCCGAGGACCTGGAAAAGGCGGGATCAGATTCCATCCCCAGGAAACAATCGATACGGTTCGAGCCTTATCGATGTGGATGACCTGGAAATGTGCAGTTGTTGACATACCTCTAGGTGGAAGTAAGGGTGGAGTTATTTGTGATCCGCACAATTTGAGTGAAAGAGAACAAGAACATATCTGTCGAGGTTGGGTAAGACAAATCGCTCGTGATATCGGACCTCTCCGCGATGTTCCTGCTCCCGATGTGATGACCAGTCCGCAGCATATGCTTTGGATGCTCGATGAATATGAAGCAATTCACGGAGCAAAATATCCCGGAATGATCACCGGAAAACCTGTTGGTATGGGTGGTTCTCTGGGTAGAACGGAAGCCACCGGTTATGGAGTAATCTTTACAGTTCGAGAAGCCCTGAAAGAAAAGAATATCAAACCGGAAGAAACAACAGCAAGTTTCCAGGGATTCGGCAATGTTTCCCAATTTGCGATCAAACTTTATAACCAGATGGGTGGAAAAGTAGTATGTGTTTCCTGTTGGGATCAGAATGACAATACATCATATTCGTTCAAAAAATCAGATGGGATAAATATGGACGAATTATTATCCATTACAGACAGATTCGGTGGCATAGATAAAGTAAAAGCAAAAGAACTGGGATATGAAGTTTTATCCGGTGAAAGCTGGATCGAGCAGGATGTTGATATCCTTGTCCCGGCAGCATTGGAGAATCAGATCACCAAAGATACTGTCGATAAAATAAGTTCTAAAGTAAAAATAATTGCAGAAGGTGCAAATGGACCGACAACTCCGGAAGCAGATAAAGTAATTGCCGAAAGAGGAATTTTTATGATCCCTGATTTCCTGGCAAATGCCGGTGGAGTTACCTGCAGTTATTTTGAACAAGTGCAGTGTAATATGAATTATTTCTGGGAGAAAGATGAAGTTCTCGGAAAATTGGATGTAAAGATGACTTCTGCATATCTTGCTGTATCGAAGTTAGCGCGAGAGAAGAAATTATATATGCGTGATGCTGCGTATGTAATCTCCATCGATAAAGTTGCTCAAGCAAGTAAAGATAGAGGTTGGTTATAGTTTTAGTTGGAAATGCAGGGGATTTAACAAATTCTCTGCATTTTTTTATTTCGTTCAAACGCTGAAAGAGTTGAATGTTAAATACCTCATGAGAATCTTGTAGAAAGGACTTAACAAAGAATGAAATAACTCTGAAAGAGTTGAATATGAATACCCTAACACTGTTTATTTAGATGAAATGAAGAAATAATAGTAAATGTTCTTTCTTTTATGAAAAGTTCAATCCGTCAACTGCCGGATTGTTGTGTCCCCTGAATCTCTTTTCCATAGATTCCATCTATGGCTGTTAACATTTAATCCTTTCAGGATTCTCCTCAATCCTAAATTTCATTTGGGATTGCAATTTATGGAAAAGTTTTACTTTGATTTTTCGGTCTAAAATGGAATATTTTAAAAAGTAACTTTCCCGTCCAATTATGTTCCCAAATAGAATTTGGGAACAAGCGAAATTTTCTTTGTTCAGTTCGATTCATATCTGATTTCAAATAATATATTAAGGATATAAAAACATAATGAATTATAACAATAAAACATTCGATCGTAATTTAATGTATAAAGACAGTTCATTTAATTATATTGGAAAAGGACATCCGGGAGGAAAAGCAGGAAGTCTGATCTCAATCAAAAAAACATTAGATTCAAATTTCAAAGATAACAAATACTACGACATTATCATCGACATTCCACACATGACAGTGATTCTGACTGATGTTTTTGATTTATTCATGAAGGAAAATAGTCTTTATGAAATTGCCTTATCAGATGAATCGGATGATCTTATCGCCAATGAATTTCAGAAAGCAAGTTTACCTGCTATTGTGGATGGTGATCTTTATAGTTTGATCTCCAAAATCCATACTCCGCTGGCAATTCGTTCTTCGAGTTTATTCGAGGATAAAATGTTCGAACCTCTGGCTGGTATATTTGAAACTAAAATGATCCCTAATAATCAATTTGATACAAAAACGCGCTTTCATAAACTAACGGAAGCAATAAAATTTGTTTATGCTTCTACTTTTTTCAGTAATTCCAAAAATTATTTTAAAGCCATAAATAAAGATATCAGAGATGAAAAAATGGCAGTTGTGATCCAGGAATTGGTAGGTGAGAAATATGGAGATCGATTTTATCCGACTATTTCCGGAGTTGCCAGATCATATAATTTTTATCCAACCGGAAATTCCAAACCGGAAAGCGGAGTAATAAGTCTTGCTCTCGGTTTGGGAAAAACAGTTGTCGATGGTGGGAAGGTCTGGAGTTTTTCACCGGATTTTCCGACAGCACCTCCTCCCTTCAATTCCAATAATGATCTGTTGAAAATGACGCAAACCGAATTCTGGGCAGTAAATATGGGCAAACCACCGGAATACAATCCGATCACGGAAATGGAATATCTGGAAAAACATTCTTTAAAAGAAGCCGAAGAAGATAAAACAATAAATTATATCTGTTCTACTTATGATATTCAATCCGACAGGATCAATTCCGGAATATCTGGTTATGGGCCTCGTATCATCAATTTTGCTCCGGTACTGAAAACGAAACTTATTCCCTTTAATGATCTCGTTGCAAAATTATTAAAAATATCTGAAGAAAAATTAGAAACAAAAGTTGAAATCGAATTTGCCATGATTTATGATCCTCAAAATAAAAAACCTAAAAGATTTGGATTTTTGCAGGTCAGACCAATGGTCGTTTCCGATAAATTAGTCGAAGTTCATCTCGAAGATTATGAAGAGGATAAGGTTTTTGTCTATTCCGAAAATATTATGGGAAATGGGAAAAGTGAATCAATCAAAGATGTAGTTTTTGTTAAACCTAGCGATTTCAGAGCTGAATATACAAGCGAGATGGCTCTTGAGATTGAAAAAATCAATGCTTCTTTAGTAGAAAAGGAGACAAACTATCTTCTGATTGGATTTGGCAGATGGGGAAGTTCCGATCCCTGGCTTGGAATTCCAGTGACATGGAATCAAATCTCCGGAGCAAAAGTTATCATTGAATCATCTTTACCGGATATGAATCCTGATTTCAGTCAAGGTTCACATTTCTTTCATAATATTACCAGTTTTGGAGTTCTTTATTTTTCCTGTAAAAACACGCAAAGAATAAAAATTGATTGGAATTGGCTCTTAAATCAGCAGAAAATCACAGAATCCAGATTTGTGCAGCATGTCAAAACAAAAACACCTATTAAAATTTTTGCTGACGGAAGAAGTAGAAGAGGAGTGATCTTAAAATGAATCAAACAAAAAAAAACAAGAAAGAAAAGAGCGATCAGATAAACGAAGTTATCATCAATATTTTAAGTGAGAGAGAAAAAGAACTGAATTGTTTATATAAAGTTGAAGAAGCATTAAAGGATTTTGAAGTCGATAATGAAGAAATATTTAATAAACTTCTCGATATAATTCCAACCGGCTGGCAATTTGTGGATATTTGTGAAGCGAAAATTATTTTTGGAAACAAGGAATTTACACGCGATAATTTCAAAAAAACCAAATGGTTTCAAAGTTCGGATATTCTCATAAATAAAAAAGCAGTTGGCAAAATACAGGTTTATTATACAGAAAAGGTCAGCATTAAAAACGGAAATCAATTTTTACCGGAAGAGAGTAAATTATTAAATACAATAGCGGAAAGAGTAAGTCAATTCATCTTTCATAAAACTCTAAAAAATGAAATCGAGGATTTGGAAAATGCAAAAAGAGAGATCGATCTGAATAAGAAAGAAGAATGGCGGGTGATCGTCGATCTTCTTAAAAGGGCTGATCAGGATCTTTATCATAAAATTTCCAGGAGAATGCTTAATTTTCTTTGTTGGAGCGGTTCTGAACAAGCAAGAAAATTGTTAGAATCATTTGGTTTTGAAAAAAGCAGAGAAAATACAGACACATGTTTTTCCAACAAACCGCTGGAAAGAAAAAACACAGAATCATATAATACAATCTGTGATAAAACTTTTGAAGTTGCTTCCAAATATTTGAATGATGAAGATATTCTCAACAATATTCAGAACTGGATAAAGGAAGATAAGATCAGTTTCCTGGTGAAAACTCTCGAAAACAGGAACACTTCCAACAGCGATATTCTGGATGCGATCACAAAATATTTTCATACTGATGAAGAAAAGATCGAATTCTCGGAAAGTGCTAAAATGAATACGACTGTAATGATCCTGCATCGGTTTTTTTCGGAACAGATTAAGTTCATAAACATCGCTAAAAATTATTTTGATATTAAAGATTTTTATAACATCCTTCAGCATACGATCTTTCCTACAAACAGCCGTGGTAAATTAGGGGGAAAAAGTTCAGGATTGTTTCTGGCAAACAATATTCTTCATAAAATACCCGAACTCGATGATGATCTTAAAAAACAGGTAAAAACTCCCAGAACCTGGTATGTTACTTCTGATGCGCTGATTCATTTTCTTTATTATAATAATCTCGAAGATGTGATCGATCAGAAATATAAAGAGATCTCACAAATCAGAGAGGAATATCCGAATATTGTGCAGGTTTTCAAAAATTCGTATTTCCCGCCTGATATTATTAAAGGTTTATTAGTGGCTTTAGACGATTTTGGAGAGAAACCTATCATCGTCAGAAGTTCAAGTTTGTTGGAAGACAGGCACGGTTCTGCTTTTTCCGGTAAATATAAAAGCCTGTTCCTGGCAAATCAGGGGAATAAAGAAGATCGGCTAAATGCTTTGATGGACGCAATTTCAGAAGTTTATGCTTCGACTTTTGGACCGGATCCGATCGAGTATCGAAAAGAAAGAGACTTACTTGATTTTTATGAAGAAATGGCAGTTATGATCCAGGAAGTAGTTGGGAAAAAGGTTGGGAAGTATTTCTTTCCTGCATTTGCCGGAGTTGGTTTCAGTAGTAATGAATTCCGCTGGTCGCATCGAATTCAGAGAGATGATGGCTTGTTGAGGATCGTACCGGGTTTGGGAACTCGAGCAGTTGACAGGTTAAGCAGTGATTTTCCGGTTTTGATAGCACCCGGAAAACCCAATATAAAAGTGAATATAACGGTTGATGAGATTTTCCGTTATTCTCCCAAAAATATGGATGTGATCAATCTTGAGACCAACACTTTCGAGACGATCGAGATCAGAGAATTTTTGAAATCAAATGGAAATGATTACCCGATGATCAATAAATTGGTTTCTGTGATCCAGGAAGATAGAATAACAGGTAAATCATTATTCAATATGGATTTCAAGAATGATGACATTGTTTTCACATTTAATAAATTGGCAGCGGATACTTCTTTTGTTAAAGATATGAAAATAATCCTGGAAAAACTGGAAAAGCATATAAAAGCACCGGTTGATATTGAATTTGCACACGATGGAGAGGATTTTTATCTTTTGCAATGTCGTCCGCAAGGCTATTCCGGCGAAACTTCTCCTTCTTCGATTCCCAAAGATATTCCTGAAAAAAATATTGTTTTCACTGCCCGGAAATATATCTCAAACGGACGCATTCCGGATATCACACATCTGGTTTATGTCAGACCGGAAAAATATGGAGAGATAACTTCTCTCGAGGAATTAAAAGTTATAGGAAAAGTTATCGGAAAATTAAATTCGATCCTTCCCAAAAGGAAATTCATTTTAATGGGACCTGGAAGATGGGGAAGTAGAGGAGATATAAAACTCGGTGTTAATGTAACTTATTCGGATATTAACAACACTTCTGTCCTGATTGAAGTCGCCCGGGAAAAAGGAAATTATGTCCCAGATCTTTCTTTTGGAACACACTTTTTCCAGGATCTGGTGGAAGCATCGATCAGGTATATTCCCTTGTACCCGGATGATGACGATATAATTTATAATGAATTTTTCTTGAATCGATCTAAAAACATTTTATCGGAATTAGTTCCTGAATTTTCTTATTTGGAAGATATCATTACGGTTATCGATGTACAAAAAGAGACAAAAGGCAAAATTTTAAGGATTCTGATGAATGCAGATCTTGATGAAGCGATCGCTTATCTTGGCTCTCCTTCAGAGAAATATGAAATACAAGGGAATGAAGAATCATTTATTGAAACTCAAACCGAAAATCACTGGATGTGGCGCTTGAGAATGGCTGAACATATAGCCGAAAACATAGATCCAAAACATTATGCAATCGAAGCGATGTATATTTTTGGCAGTACAAAAAACGCAATTGCCGGACCTGCCAGCGACATTGATCTTCTTGTTCACTTTAGAGGGAATGACAAACAAAAAAAGGAACTTAAATCCTGGTTTGATGGATGGAGTTTGTGCCTTTCGGAAATTAATTATTTAAAGACAGGTTACAAAACAGACGGGCTTCTTGATGTTCATTTTATTACAGATGAAGATATCAGAAACAAGAATAGTTATGCGATCAAGATCAATGCTGTGACCGATGCAGCCAGACTTTTGAAGATGAAAAAAAATAGCAACGAACAAAACTAACAAGACGAACAAAATAGAACACGGATGACACGGATAAAACGGATTAATACGGATAAGAAATTAAACACCTAGAAACACCGAAGATACTGAAAATCAATGTCGAACAGATTGGACTCGAGAACAATCAAAAGGGATAAAAAAGACCTTGCGAATGGTTTCAAACAGAGAAATTCTTCTTGCTAAATCTTCGCAATGGTTGATTTGAAATTCTATCAAACTCATCCTGCTGTCCTTCTCTTTTTTAATGAGAATATGAAATCTATTCCAAAGAGAAGAAACATAAGAAAAGTAAAATGAAGAAAGAAAAGAAGGCTCTTTAAAGAAATGAGTGGGTAAATTAAATAAATAACAATAAGGAAGTCCACTCTAAAAAGGCAATAATTTGGAATATGTATGAAATTTTGCCCGAAATTTGGAAACTAATGAATCGGTTAATGACCTCTATCTTCTTATTAACCACCAACTTAAGTTGGTGGTCAATGAAACAGGAAAAAGTATTAACCGTTTTAACGGTTTCTAATTTTATTGAATTTGACCTTTTTAGA
>Ga0136651_10001814_pt1 | contig 11747 bp, 10 predicted proteins | sample Mar14236cmmetaG_FD_94867 | JGI IMG/M metagenome (GOLD analysis project Ga0136651, IMG submission 94867) | Marine hydrothermal vent microbial communities from Guaymas Basin, Gulf of California to study Microbial Dark Matter (Phase II) - Marker... ...
CAGGCGGCCAATCAGGAGATCGGCACGCTGCAAGACGTGACCGCCATCGGTCAGGTCTGCCGCGAGAAGGGTGTGCTGTTTCACACCGACGCCACCCACAGTTTTCCCCGCGTCCCGCTGGACGTGCGGGAGGTGCCGGTTGATTTAGTGACTGTGACGGCGCACCTGATCCACGGGCCGAAGGGGGTGGGCGGATTGTACGTGCGGGAAGGGCCTGCCCTGAGCAAAGCCGAAGGGACGCCGTTGGTCAAGTGGATGGACGGGGGTTTTCAAGAGTTCGACCTGCGGCCCGGAGTGGAGAACATCCCCGGCGCGGTCGGCTTTGCCAAAGCGGTCGAGTTGGTGACGCCGGAGGAGACGGCGCGGTTACAGGGGATGCGCGACCGGTTGATCGAGCGGTTGTTGCAGATTCCACACTCACGCCTCAACGGTCATCCCACGCTGCGGCTGCCCCACAACGCCAATGTGTCGTTCCGCTTCGTCGAGGGGGAGTCGATTCTGTTGCATCTGGACATGCGAGGTTTCGCCGTCAGCACCGGCTCGGCCTGCTTTAGCCGCTCGTTGGAGGCCAGCCACGTCATCCTGGGGATCGGCGGCAACCACGAACGGGCGCACGGCTCGGTGCGTTTTACCTTTGGCCGCTTCAATCAGGACAGAGATGTGGATGCAGTGGCGGATGCAATATCGGACGTGATTGAAAAGTTGCGGGCCATCAGCCCGCTTGGAAAGGAGTAAGTGCAATGCCGTTACCGTATAGTGAAATCGTGATGGAACACTTTCGCCACCCGCGCAACGTGGGGCGCATCGAGGACGCCGACGCCAAGTCAATCGAGGGCAGCCCCGCCTGCGGCGACATGGTGGCCGTCTACCTGAAGGTGGACCCGGAAGAGTTGCGTATCACCGATATCAAGTTCGAATCCTACGGCTGCGCCTCCAACATCGCCACCGGCTCTATCATCACCGAGATGGCCCAGGGCAAGACGCTGGAGGAGGTCAAAGCAATCACGTGGAAGCAGGCGTCCGAGGCGCTGGGCGGCCTGCCGCCGATTAAGACACATTGCTCCGTGCTGGCCATAGACGGGCTGCGGGCCGCGGTTCAGAATTACGAGGAGCGTCACGGGCTGGTCAAGGAGCGCGTGCCGACGACGGTCGAGGTGGTGCGCAAGCGGCTCAAGCGCGTGATGAACCCGGTGGTGGGTCTCGACCTGGTGCGCACCAAACTAGTCGAGGAGATCAAGGTCGCCGAGGGAAGAGTGCGCGTGGTGCTGGCTCTGCCCGCCGACCACCAGTTCGCCGCCAACATCCGCGAGGAGATTATGGAAAAGATCGAGCCCCTGTGGGACGTGGAGCAGGTGATCGTAGAGTTTACAGAGTGAGGTGGGACGATGGCTGAAATCAAGGTTGACGTGCGGGGCGAGACCTGTCCCGTGCCGCTGGTGGAGACGCGCAAGGCGTTGCGCCACGCCGGACCGGGAGACGTGGTCGAGGTCGCCGGCACGCACCCGGCGTCGAAGAAAGAGATCCCAATGGCAGTCGAGGCGTTGGGGTTAGAACTGTTGAGCGTCGAAGGGACAGACACCAATTGGACGATCCGTATCCAGAGTTATCAGACGCCAGGCAGCGACAGTCAATAGACACACTCAAAGGAGACGAAAACAATGTCGAACAAAGCAACGGTGGGCGAACTCTTCGAACTGGCGATTGCGGCAGAAAAAGCCGCCGAGGAACTGTATCGTGGGCTGGGGATCAAGTTCTCCCATCACCAGGAGATAGCGGACTTTTGGAAAGAGTATGCCGCAGAAGAAGCGGGGCACGCCCGGCAGTTGGAGGATATCCGAGACACATTGAGCCCAGACCAACTATCCGCTCTGGCCGATCCCCGCCAGTTGAAATATGCACGCAGGGCGCTTCAATCTCCCGTAGAGAAAAAGTTAAAATGCGTCAAGAACCTGGAGGATGCCTACCAGTTGGCGCACGAGTTGGAGAGTTCCGAGACCAATGCCATCTTTGAATTCCTCATCACCGACTTTTCCGTGGCCAAAAAGTCACACTCCTTCCTGAGAGCCCAACTGGGAGAGCACATTGGCCGGATAATGACCGAGTTTCCGGCGCGGTTCGGTGGCACCGCAAGCCGGCTGGCAATCAAGGCGCTGGAGTGATCGGGACACTACAGCGGATTGAGAAAAGGAACGGATGTAACTGCTCACAGGCTCGCGGCGGACGTGCCGTCCGCTGCTTGAGATGCGGGCGACACACCCGCTCTGAGCAGAGTAGGAGGGAAAAGCAATGGCGGATAAGGCAACCATAATTATTCACAGCGGCGACATGGATAAACTCTACAGCGCGCTGATCGTCGGCAATGGGGCGCTGGCGATGGGCATGGACGTTTCGATCTACTTTACCTTCTGGGGCCTGCAACGGCTGCAGAAGGGTAATCTGGAGAAAGGCCCGCTCTCCAAGATGCACTTGCTGGGCCTGGGCAAGTGGATGATCAAGCAGCGCATGAAAAAAGCCAACGTAGCGCCATTGGAGAAACTGATGACCGACTTTAAAGAACTGGGCGGCAAGATCATTGCCTGCGAGATGACGATGGAGATCATGGGTATCAGCCGCGATGATTTGCGCGAAGACTGGATTGACGAGTACGGAGCCGTGGGGACGTACATCCAGGAAGCGCGCGGGTCGGCGATCACGCTCTTTATCTGAACTTTTTAGAACGCAGATTCACGCAGATTTTCGCAGATAAAAAAAGATCAGCGTGCATCTGCGTCCTACTATCTGTCGGTTCAAGGGATACTAATGCCAACCAAGACATCCAGGGTCGCAGCGCCGACCTGCGTAGATTGCACCGCAAAGGTCCGGGCGCCCATCGGCACCAGGCCAGTAGCGGCGACACAAAATGGCTTTGTACGTTTCGTCTTCTCGGAGCGCGAGACGACACTGGCCGCCGTCGCCGGGCTATTCACGCTGCTGGGACTGGTGTTGGCGCTGGCTGGCGCGCCCGACGGTAGGGGCGCGGTTGCCGCGCCCGCCGCTTTTGTAGCAGCCATCGTCGTGGGCGGCATCCCGGTGGCGCGACACGCCTTTCGGGAAGTGCATCTTTCCCACAGATTGGGCATCAACACGCTGATGGTCATCGCCGTCGTGGGAGCGGCCTTCATCGGCGAGTGGGCCGAGGCGGCGATTGTGGTAGTTCTCTTCGCGCTGGGCGAAGCGCTGGAGGAGTACGCGGCCGAGCAGTCGCGCGGCGCGTTGGAGAGCCTCTTCGACCTGGCCCCACCGGTGGCGCTCAAGATGCTGTCTACCAGCGAGACGCAGGAAACTCCGGTGGAGCAACTGGCCGTCGCCGACCGCGTGCTGGTGCGCCCCGGCGACCGGGTCAGCGTGGACGGGGTGGTGCGCGCCGGGCAGAGCGCGGTGGATCAATCGTCCATCACCGGCGAGAGCGTGCCGGTGGACAAACAACTGGGCGATGAGGTTTTCGCCGGCACGGTCAACCTCAGCAGCGCACTGGAGGTGGAGGTGACCCGCCTGGCCGCCGACAACACCTTGAGCCGTATGCGTGCGCTGGTTCAACAGGCCCAATCGCGCCAGGCGCCAGTGCAGCGTTTCATTGACCGCTTTGCCCGCGTCTACACGCCAGCGGTGGCCGCGACCGCCTTGCTGGTAGCCATCGTTCCCCCGCTGCTCTTTGAGCAGCCATTCTGGGGAGACCAGGGCTGGCTGATGCGGTCGCTGCAAATGCTGGTCATCGCCTGCCCCTGTGCTCTGGTCATCTCCACGCCGGTCAGCCTGGTGAGCGCCATGACCAACGCCGCCTCCCACGGCGTGCTGATCAAGGGCGGGCGTTACCTGGAGGTCTTGAGCCGGGTGCGGGTTTTCGCCTTTGACAAGACCGGCACCCTGACCGAGGGGCGTCCCGTCATCACCGACATCGTGGACGTCTGCACCTGCGGAGAGTGCCCGGAGGATTGCGGGCTGCAACACGCGGCGGCGGTCGAGGCGCAGTCATCCCACCCGCTGGCCCGGGCGTTGCTGGCGGAGGCGCAGGCCAGGGGAATAGCAGTGCCCCGTGCCCAGGACGTCACCGTGCTGAACGGGCGAGGGATGGAGGGCGCCGTCAACGGCGCAGCGGTCACGGTCGCCAGCCATGTCCACTTTGACCAGTATTTCCCGCACTCGGAGGACGTTTGCCGGTTGGCCGACGAACTGGCCGCCCAGGGCAAGACGGTGATTCTGGTGCGGCACGACGACGAGGTATGTGCGCTGTTCGCCGTAGCGGATACACCACGCCCCGGCAGCCGCCAGGCCATCGCCGATTTGAAAGCCCAGGGCACCATCCACACCGTGATGCTGACCGGCGACAGCCCGGCCGTGGCGGAGGTAATCGCCCGCCAGGTCGGGGTGGACGAGATGCGTGCCAATCTCTTGCCGGAGGAAAAGGTGGCCGCCATCACTGAATTGGCGGAGAGGAGTAGGGGCGACACCAGCGGTCGCCCTCTCGTGGCCATGGTCGGCGACGGCATGAACGACGCCCCGGCGCTGGCCCAAGCCGATGTGGGTATCGCTATGGGCGGCGCGGGTTCGGCCCAGGCGATGGAGACGGCTGACGTGGTGCTGATGGGCGATGACCTGGCCCAATTGCCGTTCATCGTCCATCTCAGCCGCCAGACGAGAGGGGTCGTGACGACCAATATTGTGTTTGCGCTGGCGGTCAAGGCGGTCGTCTTTGGTCTGGCAGCGGCGGGCCTGGCGACGTTGTGGATGGCGATTGTAGCCGACGTCGGCGCGACGACGGTGGTGATTCTGAACGGTATGCGGCTGCGACGGTAGAACACGGATTGCAGGACAGTAACGGATAAAGATATATGGACGAGAAAAAGCAAACGCTAACCCTGCCCGTGCAGGGCATGACCTGTGCCTCGTGCGTGGCTCACGTGGAGCGGGCACTGAAAGACGTGGATGGGGTGGGCGATGTCAACGTCAACCTGGCGACGGAGCGGGCGGTGGTCATCGTTGACCTCAAACTGGTTCCCCTGGCCCGTCTGGTGGACACCGTGCGCGATACGGGCTACGACGTGACCACCCAAACCGTCAGCCTGCCCATCGGCGGCATGACCTGCGCCAGTTGCGTGGCTCACGTGGAGAAGGCGCTGGCAAAGACGCCCGGCGTGCTGAACGTCAACGTCAACCTGGCGACTGAGAAAGCCGCTGTGGAATACATCCCCACTGTGACCGGCCGGCCTGATTTTCGCCACGCCGTGGCCGAGGCGGGCTACGAGGTGTTGTCCACGGCAGAAGAGCAGGCAGAAGAGGAACTCTCCCGCGAGGTGCGCAAGATGCAGGAGACCCGCCGGCGAATGTTCCTGGCCTGGGTCTTTACCGGCCCCATCATCCTTTGGATGCTGCCGGAGATGCTGGCGGGGGTAGCCTGGCCCAACCCGACCATCTTCAAACTGGGGATGCTCCTGCTGGCCGCGCCGGTGCTCTTCTGGGTTGGACGGCGCACCTACGTCGCGGCGTGGAGTTCGACCATCCACGGCGCACCCAACATGGACGCGCTCATCGCGCTGGGCACCGGGGCCTCGTTCCTCACCGGTATCGCCACCTTTTTCGTGCCCATCCCCTCCTACGCCGGGGTATCGGCCATGATCATGGCCTTTCACCTGACCGGCCGCTACGTGGAGGCGAGCGCCAAAGGACGCGCTTCCCAGGCCATCCGCAAACTGCTAGAGATGGGAGCCAAGACCGCCCACATCCTGGTAGACGGCGTGGAGCGGGAGACGCCCATCGAGGCGGTGCAGGTTGGCGACGTGATGGTCGTTCGCCCCGGTGTCAAGATCCCTACCGACGGGGTCGTGGTCGTCGGGGAGAGCGCCGTGGACGAATCTATGGCCACGGGAGAATCTATGCCGGTCAACAAACACCCCGGCGACGAGGTGATCGGGGCTACGGTCAATCAGGACGGGCTGCTGAAAATACGCGCCACCCGCGTGGGCAAGGATACGTTCCTGGCCCAGATGGTGCGGTTGGTGGAGCAGGCCCAGGGAACCAAAGTGCCTATCCAGGCCTTTGCCGACCGGGTGACGGCCGTCTTTGTGCCCATCGTCGTCGGCATCGCGCTGCTCACCTTCCTGGCATGGCTACTCTTCCCCGATGCGCTGCACCCCATCGTCGTGTGGGCCAGCGGTTTCCTGCCCTGGGTGGACCCCAACCTGGGCCGTTTCACGCTGGCGCTGATCAACACCGTTTCGGTGCTGGTCATCGCCTGCCCGTGCGCGCTGGGGCTGGCGACGCCCACGGCGCTGATGGTCGGCAGCGGCACCGGGGCCGAGAACGGCATCCTCATCCGCTCCGGTGAGGCCATCCAGGCTATGCGGGACGTGCGGGTGGTGGTCTTCGATAAGACGGGCACCCTCACCAAGGGGCAGCCGGAGGTGACGGATGTCATGGTGGGTAAATGGGTAGATTGGGAAACTGGTAAATTGGTGGGTGAGGGGACCGACCAATCTACCAATCTACCAATCTACCAATCTACCATCCTACGCTGGGCGGCGTCGGTGGAGGTGGGGAGCGAGCACCCACTGGGGCGGGCGATTGTGGCCCGGGCCGAGGCAGACGGGATCACGCTGGGCAAACTGGCCGACTTTGAGGCCGTGCGCGGCAAAGGGGTGCGGGGCACAGTGGACGGCCGCGCGGTGCTGGTGGGCAGCCGGACGTTGCTGGAGGAGCACAGCATCGCCGTAGCCACGCTGGAGGATGAGATGCGCCGCCTGGAGAACGATGGCAAGACAGACATGCTGGTCGCCGTGGACGGAGACTTGCTGGGGCTGCTGGCCGTGGCCGACACGCTCAAGGATGACGCCGTGGCCGCCGTCCGCGAGTTAAAGGCGCTGGGGCTGGAGACGGTCATGCTCACCGGCGACAACCGGCGCGCAGCCGAGGCCATCGCCCGCCAGGTGGGCGTCGTCCACGTTCTGGCCGAGGTTCTGCCGGAGGCCAAACTGGACGAGATCCGGCGGTTGCAGGCAGAGACAGATGGATTGATCGCTATGGTTGGCGACGGCATCAACGACGCCCCGGCGCTGACCCAGGCCGACGTAGGTCTAGCCATCGGCACTGGTACAGACATTGCCATCGAGGCCACCGACATCACACTGGTGCGCGGCGATTTGTCCGGCGTGGTCAGCGCGGTGAAACTCTCCCGCGCCACGTTCAACAAAGTGGTGCAGGGCCTCTTTTGGGCCTTTTTCTACAACGCAGGCATGATCCCGCTGGCGATCCTGGGGATGATGCACCCCGTCCTGGCGGAAATCGCCATGGCCATCAGTTCAGTAACCGTGATAACCAACGCCAACCTCATACGGCGAGTGAATATTCAGCCAGACTACCAGGGATGAGCCGTGCGCCCGGTTCTCTACAGCGCCCGCGTCAGAATCTCCCGCATCTCGTCGGGGGTGAGTTTGATTGGGTTGCCCTGCATGCTGCTGGCGACGGAGGCATTTTCGATCAGCACGGCCAAGTCCTCTGGTATCACGCCGTAGGAGGCCAACGAGGGAATCTGTAGCGCCCGGCACAGTTTCTGCACCCAGATGACGCCGTCGTCGGCGATGGCGCTATCGTTTCCGGTCAGGATGCGGGCGATTTCGTCGTACCGGTGCAACGCTTCACTCCCCGGGAGCCGTTCCTGCAAGGCGCGCACATTGACCACCATCGCGTGGGGCAAGAGGCTCGCGCACACAGCGCCGTGAGGGGCGGAAAACATCCCTCCCACCGGCCCGGCGAAACCATGCACCGCCCCCAATTTGGCGTTAGCCAGCGCCAGCCCGCCAAAGAGACTGGCTAATGCCATGTCCTCGCGGGCCGCTGCGTCGTCGCCCTGGGCGTAGGCCCGGCGGAGCAAGCGGGCGATGCGGCGCACCCCTCCCGGCACCACGCATCCGTCAGCAGGTTGGCCCGGTTCGAGACGTAGGGTTCCATCACCTGCGTGAGGGCGTCCAATCCGGTGCTGGCCGTGAGCGCCGGCGGCAGGCTATAGGTGAGTTCGGGATCAACCAACGCCAGACGTGGCAGCATTAACGGGCTGCGCAGGCTGACTTTGACGCGGTGCGCGGGCGAGGCCAGCACCGCGTTGCAGGTCACCTCGGCGCCGGTGCCGGCCGTCGGCCGAACAAAATAGCCTCCTCGACATTCACCGACAGCGCACAGGAATTATACTACCAAAGTGTGGTCGGAGGCAACTCTTGTCTCCTCTCGCGATTGACCAGGTACAGGTACTCGGCCCGTTCGATGAAACAGACGAGGCGGGGGCGCAGTTCGACCGGATCGGCAACGGGTTGGATCAGATGCAACCGGTCTGGGCCGTGCAGTGGCGACCGCGTGCAACCAGTCTTGTATATCGCTCACAACACGTTCGTGGGCCGCTCCCCGCGCAGCAACGCCAGCAGCCATCATTTCCTCCAATCACATTGTACCCGCCCGCGTCCCCGGTGTCAAGGTATTGACATTTGCAATGGCGTAGTGTAAAATGTTGGTACGTTGGGGAATTGGGAAACTGGGAAATTGGGACCAACCTACCAACCTATCATCTATCAATCTACTACAGGAGGCTGAAAATGTACGGGAAACTTTTTATTCCTGGGCCAACCCACGTGCGGGAAAAAATCCTGCAGGCCCAGGCCGCGCCCATGATCGGCCACCGCTCGAAAGAGTACGCCGATCTGCAGGCAGAGGTGACCTCCAAACTCCAGCAACTCCTCTACACCCAGCAGCGGGTCTACCTCTACACATCCTCCTCCACCGGCGTGATGGAGGGCTCTGTTCGCCAGGCCTCGACGAAGCGGATGCTCAACACTGTCTGCGGGGCCTTCTCCAAGCGCTGGCATCAAATCACTGCCGCCAACGGCGTCCCCTGCGACACGGTGGAGGTGCCGATGGGCCAGGCCATCACGCCTGAACTGGTGGACGAGGCGCTTTCCAAAGGGGATTACGACGCCGTCACTATCGTGATGAACGAGACCTCGACCGGCTTGATTAACCCCGTCAAAGAGATCGCTGCCCTCGTTCACGAGAAATACCCCGACGTGCTGATCTTGGTGGATGCAGTCAGTTGCATGGCCGGCGCCAAGATCGAGTTCGACGCCTGGGGGTTGGACGTCTGCCTGGCCGGGGTGCAAAAGTGCTTTGCGCTTCCGCCTGGGCTGACAATCTGCGCGGTGAGCGACCGGGCGCGGGAACGGGCGAAGGAGGTGGCTAACCCTGGCTACTACTTTGCCTTCGACGTCATGGACAAAAAGTACGGCAAGCACCAAACCCCGGCCACGCCGGCCGTCAGCCTGATCCAAGCGCTCAATGTCCAGATGGATGACATCTTGACCGAGGGGCTAGAGAACCGCTGGCAGCGGCACGTGGAGATGTCCGCCCACGTACAGGACTGGGCCCGGCGCTACTTTGCGCTCTACTCCGACGAGCGCTACCTCTCACCTACCGTCACCAACGTCGAGAACACGCGGGGTATCAGCGTCGCCGGGTTGAACGAGGAGTTGGGCCAGCGGGGCGCGATGATCTCTAACGGCTACGGCGACCTGAAGGAGAAATGCTTCCGCATCGCGCACATGGGTGACCTGACGCTAGACGATATGAAATGGCTCACGGGGCAAATCGAGGACATTCTTGGACTGTAGATTGGGAAATTGGTAGATTGGGAAATTGGTCGGAGGGACCAATCTATCAATGTACCAACCAGAGGGAGTATCATCTCAATATTCTGGGGCACTTTTAACGTAGCCGCGCTTTCCATAGCGCGTTATGTCCGCGAGGTATGGAAACCTCGGCTACATTGCCCCACTTTATTGAGCAGGTACCAGAGGGAGATGCTACGATGAAATTGATGATTTGTGACCCCACGGCTCCCGCTGCAATTGCCGCAATGCAAGAGGCCGGGATTGAGGTAGACGTGCGAGACACCATCACGGCGGAGGAACTGGAAACGGCCATCGCTGGCTATGACGCCATGGTCGTCCGCAGCCGCACAAAGGTGCGCGTTCCCCTGATTGACGAGGCCGCTGATCTGAAACTGATCATTCGCGGTGGCGTTGGATTGGACAATATTGACGTAGAGTACGCCCAATCAAAAGGCATCGAGGTGCGTAACACCCCGGCTGCGTCCTCCAATTCGGTAGCCGAACTGACCATCGGGTATCTGCTCGCGCTGGCCCGCCCCATTCCCCAGGCCACTGCTTCGATGAAGGCCGGCAAGTGGGAGAAGAAAAGTTTCAGCAAGGGCACGGAACTGGCCGGCAAGACGTTGGGGCTGATCGGCTTCGGACGCATCGGCAGCCTGGTGGGACAAAAAGCGGATGCGCTGGGAATGGAGGTACTGTTCCACCGCCGCACTCCCACCGATGTGGACTATGCTGCCCAGGTATCGCTGGACGAACTGCTGGCCCGCTCGGATTACATCTCGCTGCACGTGCCACACACATCGGAGACCCACTACATCGTCGGGGCGGAGGCGCTCGGCAAGATGAAGGATGGCGTGCGCATTGTCAACTGCGGGCGGGGTGGCACGCTGGACGAGGCGGCGCTGTACGAGGCTATCGCCAGCGGCAAGGTGGCTGGCGCTGCGCTGGATGTCTTCGAGGATGAGAAGGAGGAGCGCGGTCAGCGGCTGATAGAGTTGCCGCAGGTGATCGGCTCCCCCCACATTGGTGCGGGTACGGGTGAGGCCAAGACGCGGGTGGGGCAGGAAGTGGCGCAGATCGCGATAGAGTTCTATCGCCAAGGTTTCGATACGTCTACGGCTACTCAATCCAAGCACTACACTTGAGGTAACATCTATGGCCGGAACAATGGACCTTTTCGTCACCGTTTTCAATCTGGCCTACCTGGCCACTATCTGGGTGCTGGCTACGTTGATGGGGTGGCGCTATCTGCGCCACCCCCTGGCGCAGCGGCGGGTGAGCCGGTGGCCGCTCTGCGCTGTACTCGCGCTAGGCGTGGGGGACATGTTCCACCTCGTGGCGCGGGCTCACCGCACCTTCACCGGCGTCGAAAGCGTGGCCTGCACCTGGGGCGGGCGTGAGGTCTCGTGGGTGGGACTGGGCGCGTTTGCCACTTCTTTCACGCTGGTCTTTTTCTACCTCTTTGCGCTGCTATATCGCCAGGAAAAGATGAAACTGCGCTGGACGTGGGTGGAGACGACCATCGTGGGTTTGCTTGTCGTGCGCCTCGCTCTCCTATTTTTCCCGCAGAACAACTGGGGCGGTCTGGCGCCAGAGTGGCGTATCTATCGCAACATCCCTTTCACCCTGGCCGGCTTCAGCCTGGCCTATCTGTTCCTACAGGCAGCCTCGACGACGCCCAATCCAGCCGCCAAGTGGTTGGCCGGCATAGGATGGGCAGTGATCATTTCCTTCGCCTGTTACATCGGTACCATCCTGCTGGTGGAACGTTATCCCATGACCGGCATATTGATGCTACCCAAGACCATTGCCTACGTGGTAGTCGCAATCTACTTGTACGAGTTAGAGTTCCAGCCTCGGTAGATCACGAAAGCAAACTATCTCACAATCGCTTGACCTGCTGGCCCCAGCACCCATTGGGCAAACTCGCGCACCTCGCCGGCCGGCTCGCCGGTGGCCGCCAGGTAGAGGGAGCGTGCGAGTGGGTAACTCCCGTCGGCGATGGTAGCCGGGGTTGGCGAGACGCCCCCCACCGGTAAAACCCGCACCCGGTCATCCAACCAG
>Ga0136651_10001815_pt1 | contig 11747 bp, 4 predicted proteins | sample Mar14236cmmetaG_FD_94867 | JGI IMG/M metagenome (GOLD analysis project Ga0136651, IMG submission 94867) | Marine hydrothermal vent microbial communities from Guaymas Basin, Gulf of California to study Microbial Dark Matter (Phase II) - Marker... ...
TAGCCCATTCTTCGCCACCCAACTCAGTGGTCATCTTTATGATGAGGATGCTGCCCTGATACCAGTTCAGAGTTGGTTAGAGCGTTCTTTAAGAAAATCATTAACCGAACTTCATACAGCAGAACAATCTCGCCAGGCATCTGACCAAATAGCTATTGGAAATGCAATCACCAGCTTACGCCAGTTATCACTGCTTGATTGGCGCGAGATTTTTGAGAGTCAGAGCAAAGTTGAGCAAATTCTCCGACGCGACCCGGCCCGAATTTATCCTGATATGGACTTTGAGACCCGGAATCAATATCGTGAAGTAGTGGAGGTACTGGCCAAAGGCTCAGGAATGGAGGAAAACCATGTTGCCCGCCTTGTGGTTGAGATGGCTGGAACGGCTGAGACCAGTGATGGTTGGATATCTCGCCAAAAACACATTGGAACTTATCTGGTTGGCGAAAAACGACAAATATTTTCTAAAGCAGTTGGCTGTCGCGAAAACCTGAGCTTCCGGCTTAATCAATGGGTTTATAGAAATCACACCTCCTTATACCTGGCTACAATTACTTTAACGACCCTGGGATTGCTGATCTATCCATTTTTGCTCAGTCTGAATGGCACGATTTCAATTTTTGAGATTTCAGCGATACTTCTTCTGTTATTCCCCGCAAGCCAACTAGCCACTGAATGGATCAATTATCTGATTTCGCGGATTCTACCAGCCCGGCGACTGCCAAAGCTGGATTTTTCGAAAAATGGGATTCCTGATGCCTATCGAACACTGGCAGTGGTTCCTATGTTGTTAACAGATAAAGCGACAATCACTAGCGAGATAGAAAAACTTGAGGTCCGCTTTATTGGCAATCGTGAACACAACTTGATATTTGCTTTATTTTCCGATTATATGGATGCTTCAACTGAATTTACAGAAGAAGACCTTGGTCTTCTTAATCTCGTCCAAGAAGGCATCAGAAAATTGAACCGCAGATACGGAGAGGGTCGCTTTTACCTTTTTCATCGCCAGCGGACCTGGTGTCAATCAGAAAACAAATTTATTGGATGGGAACGCAAACGTGGCAAGCTAGAGGAACTCAACCGACTGATCCTGGGCCAGCGCAGCGAAGGGGAACAATCCATAGTATATGTTGGTGATGCCAATCTTTTATCCCATATCCGTTATGTGATCACCCTGGACAGCGATACCCAGCTGCCGCGTGATAGCGCCAGGCGTTTGATCGAAACCCTGGCTCACCCGCTTAACCAACCCCGTTATGATCAGGAAGGAAAGGTCGCTCAAGGCACCTATTCTCTCATCCAGCCGCGGGTAAGTCCATCACTTCCCAGCGCTACGTCCTCTATTTTTAGTCGGATTTTCACTGATCCGGTTGGAACTGATCCCTATACAAAAGTTGTCTCAAATGTCTACCAGGATCTCTCCGGAGAAGGATCTTATATTGGTAAAGGCATCTACGACCCCCGCGCATTCCAGCACATGCTGACTGACCGGTTCCCGGACGAAAGGCTGTTAAGTCATGATCTGATTGAGGGAGCTCATGTCCGCACTGGGTTAGCATCGGATATTGAATTGTTTGATGAGTTTCCCTCCGATTACATCAGTTACTGCCGCAGGCAACACCGCTGGATCCGGGGCGATTGGCAAATTGCTGAATGGATCTTTCCCAAGGTTAAGGACAAGAATCTCCACGGGATTGTTAACATATTAGGACCTTTCAGCCGCTGGAAAATCTACGACAACCTCAGGCGCAGCCTGGTTCCTGTTGCCAATTTGAGCCTGCTGGTATTGACCTGGTTATTGGTTCCTGATCTTCAGCTTTTCTCAACTGCTCTCATCATTGGTGTGATCTTTTCTCAACCCCTAGCAGGTCCCCTGACCTGGGTAACCTCACGCCATGGCTTAAGGTCATTTTCATTTCGCCAAATTCTACACGATCTGACCCGGGCTTTTACCGAGGCTGCCTTGCATATGCACCAGGCGGGATTGGCACTGGACGCCATAATCCGAGTAATATATCGCCGCCTTTTCAGCCATCGTAAGATGCTTGAATGGTCTACAGCCCAGATGGAAGAGGGGAAAGGTTATCAAAAACTGGTCCTATTTCAGCTTAACTTCTGGATTGTCTCGCTTTTCAGTGCAATGCTGACCATCAGTGTAAACCTGCTCAGGCCAGAGAGCCTGGTTTTCGCTCTTCCCTGGTTGATAATGTGGTTCTTCAGTCCGCTTGTTGGTAGCGCATTAACCAGGAAACAAGTATATCAAGCACCCTATGAAAACCTCAACGTACGTGATACCGAAATGCTCCGTAAAGTTGCCCGTCGCACCTGGCGATATTTTGATGATTTTGTAAGTTCGGATACTGCCTGGCTGCCCCCGGATAATTATCAGGTTTCACACCAGAACCAGCTTGCCTTACGGACCAGTCCAACTAACATCGGTATGTATATGTTAAGTGCTTTGGGGGCAAATGATTTTGGATACCTTACCCTCGATCAAACCATCGAGCGACTCACCCAGACTATGGGCACTCTTAACCAGCTTGAGCGCCATGAAGGGCACTTATTAAACTGGTACAACCTTGATGATCAAAAACCGCTTCAACCAAAATATGTGTCTTCGGTTGACAGCGGAAATTTCATTGCGGCACTCTGGACTCTTGAAGGTGGTATCGCTGAAAAACTTGAGCGGCCGATTATCAGCGCATCTGCCCTGGCTGGCCTTCAGGATACAACAGAAATCCTTTTCGAAGAGCTAAAAAAAGAGGATAAAGCCAATGGTACTCTTCAGGATGTTTTGGAACTACTTGAGACCATCCAGGAATGCCCTTCCGGGGTGATCGATCTTATACGGTTGCTGCGTAATATTAACCTGAAGGTGGAAACCGTTGCTGCAGTGCTACGGGAAGATGCCGGCACCATAGCTGGTGCAGCCTACTGGGCGAGGCAGCTTGAACGTCAAGTGTCAGCATGGATCGATATTATTAACCGTTATTTGAGCTGGATGGAAATCCTGGTTGAACGAACCGAATCTGAGATCATTGAATTTGGTCAGATCACCTTACTTACCTTGTACCGCGAGCTGCATAACTCTCCCTCGTTGAAATCTCTGGCTGTTGGACAGGTCGTTGGTTTAGGGGAGATCAGCCTAGAGGAACTTAGCGAAGGGATCAAGGACCAGGTTGACAAAGCCTGGATCGAGCGGCTAAGCGAGTCTTTCTCGCGTGCCAGGTGGTTCGCAGGTGAGATGGTTGGCCAGGGAGAAGATTTAAATGAGATGATGCGGGTATTTACGGCTGAAATTAACATGCGTTTCCTGTATGATCCTGTACGGTGTTTGTTTTCAATTGGCTACAATGTAACTAGTAATCAATTTGATAGTTCATACTACGATCTGCTTGCCAGCGAATCACGTTTGGGCAGTTATGTCTCCATTGCCAGGGGTGATGTCCCGATTGATCACTGGCTGGCCTTGAACCGACCTTATAGCTCCCATGGTCGACATCGTGTGCTGCTAAGCTGGACCGGTACCATGTTTGAGTATTTGATGCCGCTCTTGCTCCAGAAGTCCTATCCCAACTCGCTGCTTGATCATGCTACCCGGGAGACCGTTGCCTTGCAGATGGCTTATGGTCAGAACCGAAGAGTTCCCTGGGGAATCTCCGAATCGGCCTATGGTGACCTGGATTTGAATAAGACTTATCAATACAAAGCTTTTGGTGTTCCCTGGTTAGGATTAAAACGTGATCTTGAAGAGGATTTAGTGGTTGCTCCTTACGCCACAATGCTTGCAGTGGGAATCGAACCTCAGGCAGCAATTAAGAATTTAAAACAACTTGAGAAGTATGGTTTGTTGAATGATTATGGTTTCTTTGAGGCGATCGATTTTAATCGCAGACCAAAATCGGATGCCGAGCCAGGTGTTATCGTACGGGCCTATATGGCCCACCATCAGGGCATGGCATTCCTGGCATTAACGAACTTCCTTTACGATAATACTATGCAGCGTCGGTTCCATAGTGATCCTCGGGTGAAAGCAGCTGAACCGCTTCTATACGAACGAGTCCCTGTCTCGCCGCCAATCCATCACATATCCACCCGGGAAGAAATACCCTCTCGTATTGAGGTGATGGGTGTAGCCCCTTCGATTAGTAAATTTGATTCGCCTCACAGTATTTCGCCCAAAGTACAGCTGCTATCAAATGGTCAGCTCTCAACCATGACAACCATTGCAGGTGGTGGATATACACGCTGGAAGGATATAGACCTCACCCGCTGGAGGGCAGACACCACCAGTGATGCTTATGGTTCCTTCCTTTATTTAAGAGATACAGACACCGGAGAAATCTGGTCGAACCTCTACCATCCTATTGATCGTGATCCCGACCGATATACTGTACACTTCCCGCTCGATCGATCCGAGTACCGTAGGCGTGACAACGGACTTGAGACCAAGACCGAATTGATTGTATCTCCCGAGGATGATGTTGAGATTCGTAGAATTACAATTACCAATCGAACAATTCGCAGTAGGCGAATCCAGGCAACCAGTTATTATGAACTTGCTATGTCTTCTCACGGTGCCGACCGCCAACATCCAGCATTTAATAAGCTGTTTATCCAGACGGAAGCGGTACCGACCAGCCAAACCTTGCTGGCCTACCGCCGGCCCAGACAGGAAGACGACGCACCTATTTTTGCTTTCCACAGTTTGGATTTGATAGGGAGGTTAACCCAACCAGGATTACCGCAGTTTGAAACCGATCGACGGGTATTCATTGGACGGGGACGCTCCTTAAGATCTCCCATGGCAATCGAGACAAACTTGGGCAATAACGAAGGTTTTGTGCTTGATCCGGTCTTCAGTATCCGCCGGGAAATTATTATAGGGCCCGGACAGAGTGCGCAACTGGTCGCTGTTTTGGGAGCAGCTGAGGATCGCGATGAAGCCTTACGTTTGGTTGGAAAATACCATGACTCAGCAGTTGTTGAACGTGCGTTTGAGATTGCCTGGGCATCCACTCAACTGAACCTGCGATCGCTTCGCATCCAACCCGATGAAGCCCGCCGGTTCCAAAAACTTGCCGGGTACTTGCTGTATCCCTCAGCTTATTTGCGCCCACCTGAAGATCGAATTGAGACCAACCAAAAAGGGCAATCTGGACTCTGGCCCTATGGTATATCAGGAGACTTGCCGATCTTACTGGTCACAATTGCAGATGTGGGGGATTTAGGCCTGGTCAGGCAAATGCTGCAGGCCCAGGCTTATTGGCGGCAGCATGGCCTATTTATCGATCTAGTGGTGCTCAATGAGGAGTCGAGCAGTTATGACCAGCCGCTCATGGAACGGTTGGATAGATTGATCCAAAGTTCTAGCATCTACACGGGTGAGAATCAAACTGCAGGTGTATTCCTGCTCGCCGTTGACCAGATTAAAGAAGATGATCTAATCCTGCTGCAAGCGGTGGCACGGATCTCGCTGGTGGCTGCTCGAGGTCCGCTAGCCCAGCAAATCGGTGTGCCCTCCGAGATTGTCGAAGAACCGGATCAGCTTAGTATTAAACGGATTGATGAGGAACCCTCACGTCCTCTACCGTTCCTGGAGTTACCCTATTTCAATAGTCTGGGCGGATTCAGTCCAGACGGCCGTGAATATGTAATTTATCTTGGACCAGAGACCAACACGCCTGCTCCCTGGGTCAACGTGATTGCCAACCCCCATTTTGGAACCCTCATCAGTGAAAAAGGGGCGGGATTCACCTGGTATGGCAATAGTCAGCGGAATCGATTAACCCAATGGTCGAATGATCCTGTTCTTGACCCCCATTCAGAAGTGATCTACATCCGGGATGAACAGAGTGGAAAGGTCTGGAATCCGACTGCGGGACCTATTCGGGAGAAGAACGCCTACCGGGTAAGCCATGGCGCAGGATATTCACGTTTTGAACATAATAGCCACACAATAGAGCAGTTATTGACAACATTTGTACCGGTCGATGACCAGGGTGGTGAACCGGTCAAGATCAGCAAATTAACCCTGCGCAATGATTCAAGAAGAACTCGAAACCTGAGCATTACCTATTATGTAGAATGGACCCTCGGCGAGCAAAAAGAAGACACTCAACAGCACGTAGTAACGCAGTGGGATCCTAAACTGGGCACAATTTTCGCCCGCAACGGATACCATTCTGATTATGGAGATAGAGTCGCCTTTGCCTCGATAAGTCCTTCAGCTGGATCCTTTACTTGTGATCGTTCCCTGTTCCTGGGCCGAAACCAGACCAATGAGAATCCAGACGCCATGAAACGAACCGAGCTGGCGGGACGAGTTGGTGCTGAACTGGACCCCTGTGCTGCCTTGCAGACCAAACTGGAGCTCAAACCAGGTGAATCAACAGAGATTATTTGTGTTCTTGGACAGGCGGAGAATGAGGCTGAGGCAGGTAAGCTGGCGCGTAAGTACCGGGAAATGCTTGCTGTGAATCAGGCACTAGAAGAAACACAACAATTCTGGGATCGGATCCTTGATACTGTGCAAGTTGAAACACCTGAACTAGCAGTGAATTATATGCTCAACCGCTGGCTGCTCTATCAGAGTTTAAGTTGCAGAATCTGGGGACGATCTGCATTTTACCAATCTGGCGGAGCCATCGGATTCCGCGATCAGCTGCAGGATGTAGCTGCCTTTCTGCTGGCCTGTCCAGCTCTGGCTCGGGAACATATCTTGCTAACGGCCAGCCGTCAATATAAAGAGGGAGATGTCCAGCATTGGTGGCATCCACCTGGCGGGGCAGGTATTCGTTCCCGGATCTCAGATGATTTGCTCTGGCTACCTTTCATCACGGCTCAGTATGTGGAGGTGACAGGAGATGAAGGGATCCTCCAGGAGCAGATCCCATATTTGCTCGCCCCAGAGCTAGAACCGGATCAGGGCGAGATTTTCCTCGAGCCGCAAATCTCAACGGAGAAGGGAACCCTCTTTGAGCACTGCAAGCGAGCTGTTGAACGAGGTCTTACAAAAGGACCCAACGGCCTGCCTTTAATTGGCACTGGTGATTGGAATGACGGCATGAATCGGGTAGGAGAAGCTGGCCGGGGTGAAAGTGTTTGGCTTGGCTGGTTTTTAATTGAAGTACTTGGCAGTATGGAATATTTATCCACGGTTAGTAGAGAGATAGATCTCGCCTCAAGTTATCGCCGGGAGGCGATTGCACTTGAGGCACGTATTGAGGCTGCTGCTTGGGATGGCGCCTGGTACCAACGGGCCACTTTTGATGATGGCAGCCCTCTGGGCTCGGCCGCTAATATCGAAGCCAGGATAGACTCACTACCTCAATCATGGCCCTGGATCAGCAATGCCGGTGATCCAGTTCGCAAAGAACAGGCGCTTGAGTCAGCCTGGCGTCAGCTTGTCCGGGAGGATGAGAAACTTATTCTGCTCTTCACGCCACCTTTCGACATCAGCACACCCTCACCGGGTTATATTCGCGGGTATCCACCTGGTGTAAGGGAGAACGGCGGTCAGTACACCCATGCTGCCTTGTGGCTGGCGATGGCCTTCGCGCGCAAAGGTGATGGCAACCGGGCCGGAGAAATTCTGCGCATCATCAATCCCATTGAACATGCCCGCAATGATCAAGATGTCTGGAGATATGCGGTAGAACCTTACGTTGTAGCAGCAGATGTCTACCGTCTACCTGGAAGAATTGGTCAAGGAGGTTGGAGTTGGTACACAGGATCTGCGGCCTGGATGTATCGTGTCTGGATTGAAGAAATGCTTGGTCTGAAAAAACGCGGTGATCAATTATTGGTTGATCCTGTGATTCCGGATTGGTGGGATGATTTTAAGATCCACATGCGTCATGAGGATGCGGTATATGAAATTGAAGTCAATAATCCAGAACATGTTCAGCAGGGAGTGGCCTGGGTAGAGTTGGATGGCCAGCGTTTGAAAGATAACTTCATCCCCCTGGACCCTGGTCCTTTGAAACACACCGTGCGGGTTATGATGGGAAAGTAATCTGATCTGATGACCATCTAGTCAAGGACAATTGCAGTAATAGAGCTGGTCTACCAGGGTGTATTTATTTTAGATTTCAGGAAGGAAAACAAAATATTCAATCATGTTTTGTGAAGTTATAACGCCGCATATGATTAAAATGAGCGAGATGTTCACCTGCTGCCTGCAAGCCCCAACTACATGGTTAAGATATCAATCGCGAATGTAACATATAAGGAACATATTTCTGTAAAACCTCATACCCCCACGCCTTCTTATAATATTTGGATGGAGTAATTATTACCCGTAGAATCAAGCCTGAGAGAATTGTGGTTTCCCTTGGAAAAACCCGTTTCTGAGATTCCCGGGAAAACTATAAAACATACTGAATGTAACAAAAAAAGAACACTTAATAGGTTTTGGTTTATAATTATTTTAATAATTGTTCGAAGTTTCTCATAACGCTAATAATATTACATCACACCGTCTCCCGCATTAATCATCGACCGTTCCAGATCTCAATGCTTCTTCCCAATTTTAGAAATTCATCTTATATATTATTATTTCCGGGATGAAATCGCCGCCTTGTTGATAACCTGTTTTAGCTAGAGGGAGATTTAACGACCTAATTTTACGTTCCGAATTTTAGATAATATTTATAAGGAGGAGAGATTCTTTTTAACGAAAAGTTGGACTTTATTTACAATATAAAATATTTAGTTTCGTAGAGAGGAGATCATGATGGGAACGAAGGGGAAAATTATTAGTAAAACTATAGTCGTCACCTCGATTATTGTGATGATCTTTTTCGAAACAGGGTGCGGTAGTGGAAAAAAGGCAGGAGAGCAAGAACCTGCCTTATCAATGAACAATATGGAAGTATTAGATCTGATCGATAGGGGTGATGTGAAAGTTGAAGAAATCCTTAACACTGGGGAAGGGTTTGGGACAATTGGCGAGATCTTTTCGGTCGCAGTTAGGAATATGAGTAGTGATGCCCTTGAAGTGGAGATCCCGTGTGGATTGGTATTCACCCCCAATAATGATTCTCTTCAACCGATGATGGTCATTCAAAAAGAATCAGCGAGTGTTGACCCGGGAGAGACCCTTGACTTGTCGCCTTATGTTGTTTGCATTGACGCGGATGCGGGAGTTCCAGAGCCAGGTGATGATTACACTATTGGTTATATGGAAAGTGGAGACCTGCTCAGCTTCGCGAAATGCTTGTGCGAAGATCCAGGCACAACTACGGATCCAATGGGTGTGCAATTCGCTGTCTGGATGATAAGCGAGGACATTAATCCTGGAGATCTAAGCGATTATGGCGGAGAAGCATTGCAATTCCTCTTTGATGGAAATGTCCCAGATGATATGGGGGGCATGGTAGATAACGCATTAGGGCTATCAGGAAATGGCAGTTCTCAAGATTGGCTGGCGCGGTGCGGAATTAAATAATCTTCGGCAGATATAGACACTCCCTGATACCTGGAATTGAGGATTGCCAGACCTGATTTGGACTGTATATCAGTGTTAAAACATCATCGGATTCAAATCCCACCCTTGCCACTTTGTTATTAATGATCGGTTTATCACCTCGAATGACAAAACCTGCTCGAACACACAGGCAGGTTTATGATTGCACGCCCCCTGTATACTGGGTTTGACATGGTCTGTTCTTTTTGAAAATTATCAGTAAGGCAATTTCATTGGCTAATATCTTTCTAGCAGCAGTCACACTGATTAATGAAATAAGATATATCCAAAATACCGATAATTACAAGTTTGATTATATTCTAAGCGTTATTTTTTTGAGAATCCCATTGGTTTCCTTTGGAAACTGAAAATAATTATACGAATCAGTTATCAATGCCCTTCAGAAAATCTCCTTGCAGCGTTTGGAGAATTTAACCGGCTGATTTGTATTGTTGAATGAGATTCTTTAACCTGTTAAGTTCAGCTTGTTGTTCCAATATTTTCCCCTTGAAAGAGCTGCGCTGTGTAGCCAGCTCCCGGATCTGCTCACGTAAGTGGAGAACGACATCAATAGCTGGAAAATTGAGATCTAGGTCTTCATGTAGCCGACGGATGATTTGTAAGCGTTGAATTTCTTTCATTGTGTAACCAGTGCGTCCCCCCGTTTTCCAATTGGGAGTAATTAATCCCTCCTGCTCACAGGCCAGGAGAAAATCCAGTGATACACAGGCGATATAAGCGGCCTGAAATGAGATATAGGTTGTATTCTCATTATTCGGGTAATGGATGATTTCAGCAGGCATGGTATTTCCTCTTTTACTTCGAATGGCGCAATTTCTTTAAATCTTCATATAGATTCTGTTCTTCCTCTGATAAATTTTCTGGAAGAACAGCGCTAACACTTACATAAAGATCCCCCCTGACTTTTTTCTGATTGAGTTTGGGCATTCCCAAACCGCGTAAAAGAAAACGGGTCTGGTTTTGCGTCTGAGGGGGGATATCCAATCGGACCGTTTTGTCCAAGGTTTTCACCTCACTTGAACCTCCCAGGACCAAAGTATACAGGTCAACTTGGATTATAGTCTGCAGGTCATCTCCCTTGCGTTCAAAACTTGGATGAGGGGTCACTTCTATTTCCAGGAACAGGTCGCCGGCAGATCGACCTCTTTGTCCTGGCTGCCCTTTACCTTTCAATCGAACTCTGGACCCGGTACGAACACCCGGAGGAATTTTAGCTTTTACTTTATCATCATTGCTTTTTTGTATGACTCGGCTTGTACCGTGATAAGCTTCTTCTAAGGAAATTTTCAAATTCGTTTCCAAATTCTGGGCTTGCTGATAGGAACGGCTTCCCGGGTAAGGCTGGTAAGTATCCCGCTGCCTGAAACCAGCGCCTGTGCGGGCGTCCTGGGCGGCAGCTGCTCCGAAAAGGGTCGAGAAGAAATCAGAAAAGCCACCCCTCCCTGACCAAATATTTGCTCAAATTCTTCTGGACTTACCCGTCGGGTTCCATAGGTAGATGATTTATCTTGAGGGGGTCCGGCTGTCCACTGGGACCAGTTAAAGTCTTCCGGTGCGCCACCAGCCTGGTTGTATTGTTTCCAATTGCTGCCGAATTGGTCATACTTTTGGCGCTTTTCCGGATCGGAAAGGACCTGATATGCTTCGTTCAGCTTCTTAAAGTTTTCTTCTGCTTCGGGATTGTCTGGGTTTATATCGGGATGATACTTCCTAGCGCCTTTTCTAAAAGCCTTTTTTATTTGCTCTTCAGATGCATCCTCTGGAACTCCCAGGATTTTATAATAATTTTGATACTGCATAAGGCCTTCTTACCCAGAGAACTTGTATTATTTTTGGACAATAAGAGTTTCCTTTGCAATTCCCCACTCATCTAGGCCGGACAAATATCTATAAATTGGTATAGTATTTATTATAGTACAGATGATCACACAAAAACCCATCCCGAGAAGGACTGTCCCCAATTTGTATGCATCCCTGAACAATCGTAAGCTGAAGCCCGTAATGCATTTGTGATTACGATTTAACCAAAAAGTAATATCCCTGCATTACTCAATATTACACTGGTTGCTTCCCTATTTAGGTTAGTTTGTGGTCCGTGTCAGATATTGTGAGCCTTAAGGAAACTTGCTAGAAATTTGCAAGTTTCCTTAAGGCGGATTGTTATCCTTTCGTGGTGGCCTGTTGATAGAATTTCACCAACAAGCCTGCCTGCAGCCGTAAGGTTCCAATAATAACTGTGAGGGCCAGGGTGATA
>Ga0136651_10001816_pt1 | contig 11743 bp, 10 predicted proteins | sample Mar14236cmmetaG_FD_94867 | JGI IMG/M metagenome (GOLD analysis project Ga0136651, IMG submission 94867) | Marine hydrothermal vent microbial communities from Guaymas Basin, Gulf of California to study Microbial Dark Matter (Phase II) - Marker... ...
AAAGGAAAAAGAGGAAAGATACTTATATCCACTTGATTATAGAAAAGTTCCAAGAGAAGGTTTTAAAATTGGAAAATTTGCCGGCACAGATAATTACTGTTATTATGATCCAAAGGATTTGACCACTCACATAATAGTTGCTGGCGCAACGGGAGCGGGAAAATCTGTTTCTGCTTCTGTATTTGCGGAAGAGGCTTTGGACAAAAAAATACCAGTCATTGTATTTGATCCAACTGCGCAATGGACGGGCTTTGTTAAACCCTGCAGGGATAATAATCTTTTAAGCAAATACAAAAAATTTGATATGGGGGATTTTGATATAAAATCCTATCCCGGATTGATTTATGATGTAGAAGAACCGGACTTTAAATTAAATATAAAGGAGTTTATTAACCCGGGAGAAATTACCATTTTTTGCTTAAACAAATTAAAATCCGGAGAATATGATGAAGCCGTTCGCAATATTGTTGCTTCTATTTTTAGGGAAAGTTGGGAGGAAAGTTCAGAATTAAAATTGGTAATTGTTTTTGATGAAGTCCATCGTTTACTTGAGAAATATGGAGGCCATGGAGGATATGTTGCTCTGGAAAAAGCGGCAAGAGAATTCAGGAAATGGGGCATAGGCATTATTATGTGTTCACAAGTGCTGGCAGATTTTAAGGAAGCAATTGCAGGCAATGTTTTGACAGAACTCCAGTTAAATACAAAATCGTTGACAGACATAGATAAAGTTAAAACAAAATATGGAGAGCAATATTCGGAGAGAATTGCAAGAATGGGTGTTGGTGCGGGACTTATGCAATATCCCAAATACAATGATGGAAAACCCTTCTTTGTTGAATTTAGGCCAACAAAACATAATCCGCATAAAATCCGCGATGACGAACTCGTGTTGTATAAAAAATATATAGCAAAGCTTAAAGTTATTGAGGAGAAGATAAAAAAACTAAAAGAAAGAAATGTTTATACCGAAGATTATGAGGTGGACTTCAAACTCGCGACAAATAAACTTAAGACGGGCAACTTCAGGATGGCCGAAATATATATATCATCTTTGGAGAATTCCTTAGAAAAAATTTAGCGAATATTATGGTAGAAGAAGAAAATATAATCACTCCCGAAGAATTCCGAGATATTGAGAAAAGGGAGAAAGAAAAAGAAAAAAAGAAATTTACGTTATTTGGAAGAAAAAAAAATGAAAAAAAAGACCTGTCCTCGCTTGAAAGCAGAGATGCAGAAAAAGAATCCCTGGTGGATTTAACACTGAAACTTGAAAGATTGCTCGGCCGTGTCGAGATTTTAGAAAATAATAGATCAGAAGTTAATGAGAGAATTACTAATCTCTCCGAAAGAATTGGAGAATTGAGATCTTCGTTGGTAGAATTGGATAAAAATTACAGCGAACTTATAGGCAAGTTTGACACAATATATGATATTGCTAAAGAATTAAAACCAGAAAAAATTTTGAAAAATCTAGAGAAAAAGGAGGCCGAAATAGAAAAAAATAACGCAAAAATAGAATCCATTGAAGATAGACTTAAAATCCTATCCGGCAAATTTAAGGATTTATCCAACGCCATAGAACAAATAAAAGGTTTAAAAGATGTTGTTTCTATTGCAGACGAATTAAATAAGAAAATTAAAATTGTAGAAGATTTAAAAAATAAAACGGAGAAGAATGCAGGAACTGTTGAAACCTTATTTTATGAACTGAAGGAAAATTTAAATAAAATACGAAACAATATAGATAAAATAGAAACAAATGAGGACACACTTAAAGAACTTTTAAGAACAGTTGATAGATTGTCTTTAAAATTAACAGAAACAGCACAAAAAAGGGAATTAGAAAAAGTAAATAAAGAATTAGAAGAAAAGTTGGCCGAATTAAAATTCGATACCGAGAGCAAGTTTTCTGATCTGATTGAAGTAATCAAAGGAACCAATAAAACGACGGGAGGTCTAAATATGACAGAATTAAATAAAGAAGTAGAAAAAATTAAACAGTTTTTTGATAGGAGAATGGAAACCCTAAAAAGAGAACAAAGCGGAAAATTGGCGGGAGTTGATTATACGTACATAGATAATAAACTAAAAGACTATGAAGAAAAAATAAAAAAACAATTGGATTTGGAAAAAGAAAATTTGAACAAAAGATTTGCCGATCTGGAGATGAAACTTCTCGGATTATCTAAGAAGATAGACAGCAAAATTGAAAATAACTCGTATATGGAAAAAACAAAGAAAAATATTTCTCCTGAAGAGAGATTAGCCTCACAAATAAACTATGCCAAGCCAAGATATATTTATAAACCCGTGATAATAAATCAGGAAGAATCAGAAAAAAAGGATAAAATTTTTGAACTTATTAATCGTATTCAGATGTTAATAAATTCCAGAAATTATACTGAGGCCAGAAAGCAGTATATACATCTTTTGTCCGAATATGAAAAACAGGAAGAAAGCAATCCGCGCGTTCTGATGAAAATAACGGAATTCCACAGCAGATTGGGATATTAATTTGCGATCTATCGAGGATTTTTTAGTTCTTTGATTTCTTCTTTCCAACTCTTTCTTCTATAAACAGTTTTTACCAATAGGATTATTAGGATACTTGTGAGGATTACAAAAATTATTAGAGGCACGTCATAAACTTCTTCACAATCAACAAAAAAACTTTCTTTGGAAATCAATATTGGTCGGAAGTTTGATTTGTAATACCCATATATTGTATAATTTCCAGTGGCACATCTTTCCAGTTTCACTTCTATGTTTTTTTTAGTATCTGACTTCTCCAAAGAAATCAAGTCGGCATAAATATTATTTAGAGAATTTCCAGGACCATTTATTTCTATTTCAAGATAACCTTTTTTTTTGTCCTGCACAATCAATAAGGTGATATTTACTATTTCATTACATCTATATCTCAGTTTATCTGTATATATTTTTAATAGCGGGGGTTTTTCCACATAAACAATTTTTATAGTTTTATTTTCAAAAGATTTTATTACAGGTATTTTTATCTCAGTTTTATTTCCAATAACAGAATAATTAAAATTGCATTTTAATATATTTTGTATAGGCAATTCAAGATAAGCATTTTTATATTGGTATTTAGCGAAGTTTTTAATAGTTATATCCAAACTAATTTTCACACTTTTATTTTTTATTTCCAGAATGTTTGTATTTCTCTTTATTTCCAAAATTGGCGGCGTATCTACAAAAACAAAATAGGTAATTCTCTCTTTTGGCATTATGTTTACAAAAAAAGAAACTGTACTTTTATCTTCTTTTTCTATGTTTATCTTATTTGTACTTCCATTTCTTGATTCATGTATTTTGACGTTCAGTTTATTGTCAAAAACTTTTGTTGTGTACAATTCTTTTACAGATCTCTCATTTGGATTGTATATCTCTATTGTTTTCATCCATCTTACGGGTTTTCCAACAAAAATTTTTCTATTTTCAAATTTACTTTCTGTTATGGTCAAATTTCTTAATTTCCAGTATTCTCTCCTTACTTTGGTTACTTCGTCTTCAAATATGTATTTGTCTTCGTAATAGTTGTAACCATAGGCACGTGTAATAATTTCGCTGGTCCCCAGAGGAATATCCAGTTTATATTGTATTTTTATAATATCCTGATCATGCAATGTATCTACTTCCGTGGGTTCGGTTTTCTTTTTAATGGCATATATCAGATAATTTTTTTTACCTATGGCTTTTATGCCCATTTTTTCTATTTCAATATTTAATTCTTTTTCTACACCCTTCCTTATCAATGTAATTTTTATATCTTCCACATGCAAATAAGAATCTTCTGGCAGATATAAGAAATATGTTGGATTTCTGATCCCTTTAGTTCCCGTATCTATTACCTTAAATAATACTTTGTTTTCTATTGTATAATCGGTTATAAATTTGTTTTCGGCAGAAATTTTTATTATCTGCGCGGTTTCTCTTATTTCTGGATAAGTTCCACCAGCCCCTCCACCACCCGTTTCTTCTTCAACAGGTTTTAACCCGGGAACTTCTATTTCACTAACTAGAGTTTTCTTTATCGGAGTTCCGCTTTTTGTTATTGCTATCGCATTTATTCCAAAGACATATTTTTTGTTTTCTTCTTTTGCACTTCCACTAAGATTATATTTTAAAAGAATGATATCATTTAATCTGATTTTCTCAGAAATATTCAAAGGCAATATTATTTCCATATTTCCTGAGTTTTCTTTTTTTGTATAGTTGATTATTTCTGTTTTGTTTGTATTATTAACATAGAAAATTTTTAGATTTAGAACTTTCCATTCATTCAGACCAGTTAAATTTATACTCAGATTGCTCAATTGTATATTTGCATGTCCAAGGTGTTTTATTTCATCTTCAATGCCAAGTATTCTTCCGTTTGCATCATTTTTTATAATATCTATTCTTTTATTTAAACCAAGATCCATTTGATATAAATTGGGTAGATTCATTCTTTCATCTATTAGTCCGTAGTATTCTGATCCGCCCCACAGAACATTCCAGTCAAATGCTACCGAATAATAGACCTCTGGAGGCTTTGTTAAACTTTGCTCTGGAGTGGAGGAAGCCCGTATGCCCGTATCATATTCATCTGTATAAAACGACTTTCCGGGAAGAATATTTCTTTTAACCATTCCAGATGCCGAAGACGTATTTTCTCCAACTTTGTATAAATTCCAGTGGTCTATATAATAGATAAATCCATAAGCAATGTTTTTTATAAAACCTTTTACAGTCCAGTTTGTTTTTGCCATTATTTCTACACCCTGTCTTACTGGTCCTCTCGCAAATCTATCCGAGAAAGTTATTCCCGTAAAAGTAGATGGTTGCGAATAATTAAGATGACTTTCTTTTGAGTCAATATCATCTTTCAGTTCATCTTCAGGATAATTAATTCCGGGAGTAATCTCGGCAACAAAATCTATTGTCGCAGTTTTTCTTAAATTTCCAATCCATCTCAAATTATCTTTAAAATTGTCTGAGTCAGTATCTATTAAATGAACATCGCCATTACTTGCATTCCCTTCTATAAAATTTAGAGAGTCGTTTCTTCCATAAGTATTTTTTTTTGCTTTTATATTAAGTTCCACACCATTTAGATTTTTACTTGAATTTAAATAAAGTTTGAATTTAATTCGGTTTTTCTCGGGAGTTAGGTCTCTTCCTCCAATTTCATTCTGATAACTCAAATTCATGCCTACAAGCGGAGCGTTGTAAAATCTGTAATATATGCTCTCATTACTTTCATTTGTATTTATATACAGTCTTGTTTTATCTCCCATTGAAGGCGATGCAGCAACAGCAGAATAGGCCTTTTTATCGTTTAAATTCGTATTTGAGGTACTTGACAGTATAATTTCTATGTTTTGTAGCACATCGTTTCTGTTGAATATTTCTACTTCAACACTGCCTTTATTATCCAAACTAATTAAAGTTCCATTATAATCAAATTTTGCCTCAACTTTTTCCGTTAAATAAGAAGCGGGATTTGCCTCTACGGGAATTATAATTAGAAATAGCAAAAATATTAATAAGATTTTAATATTTTTAGAGCTATTTATATGCATAATAGTTATTTCTAAAACTAAAAATGAAAATCAAATAATTTCTTTTTCGGAGACGATTATGAAATCTCCAACCGATTTTACTGTTGAGAAGGGGATGAGAAATCTTCCAGAATCGTCGGTTTCCAAATTAATCTGTTCTACCGCCTTTGTCGGAGCTTCAAGAACCAAATTTAAAAGTTCGCCACTTTCAACAATGAAATTGAGATTTCCTACAAGCCCAAATTTTCTTCCAGTTTCTTCTGAAACTATCGTTTTCCCTATAATATCTCTACACATCGCTTCCATAAATTAAAATAATAAATAATAAATACTATTTATACAGATTTTTAACAGCAAATTTTTGTTTTACGGCTGAGATAATTTTCTCAACAACCTGATTAATATTATATTCTGCTGTATCGATAATTAAATCGTAATTGTTTTTATCAAAAATATCCACGGAATACATTCTCATATATCTTTCTCTTTCTGCTTTTTCTCTTTCTTTGATTTTTTCTTTAATATTCTCTTCATTTTTGAAAGATTCTCTTTTTGCAATTCTTTTTGCCCTCACCTCCAATGGGGCTTTTAGCCAGATTTTTAAATCTGGATTTGCAAAATAAAAACCCATTCTTGAATCCAGAATACAGTTCTGTCCGGGATTTTTTTGACTTTCGTCGATCTCTTTATCCACTTTTAGATTTTTCTCCGCATATTTTAAAAATTCCGTTAAATTCATGTTTTTTTCTTTTGCTAATTTCTTGAAAACTTCACCCATCGAAATGTATCTATATTTCAGCTTTTTTGCCAACTCTTTCCCAATTGTTGATTTTCCAGAACCAACCTGCCCGGAAATCGTTATTATCATAATATATTTTTGGTTTGAATAAATGCTTTTTCTTGGGAGATTTATGGACGAAAGCATTATAAAAGTTTGCAGATTTGCGAAAATATTAGAATATTTTAAAAATTCTGTCAGAGAGACAAACGAGGGCTTTTTATAATATTTTTATAAATTTAATTGATAACATCTTGAATTCTTAAAAATATTTCTTTTATCTCTTATAAATAATTTTATATTATTTATGGTACTTGAAAAAATCTTTGGAAAAACTTTAAGAAGCACTGAAGGAGAAGATGAAGAGTATGTAGATTTTAACAAAATCATTGAACAGCCAAAAAGTACAGAAGGTAAAATAAAAATCAAAATAGAAAAAATAACCGCTTATAAAGATACCGAAAGAATTCAGAAGGAAATTAGAGAAGGAATGATTGTTCTTGCAGAGACAGAAGAGTTGAAAGAAAAAGATATTGGAGAGCTTAGGAGAGCTATAGAGAGGATAAAAAAGACCATTATTGCCATAGACGGCGATATTGTAATGGGTCCAAAATCCATATTGATAATTTGTCCCGGTTCCGCTGTTGTTTCAAGGGTGAAATAATGACTTATACCTGCGTTAGATGTAAAGGAAAAATTGAAAAAATAGAAGAGGGTATTATTTGTCCTCACTGCGGATATAGAATATTGATGAAAGACAGAGCACAAAAAATTAAGAAGATAATTGCGAGATAGATTACAATATTAAATATTATGGATATTCTTCAGCTTATTATAGAAGGGTCTGACTTTCAATCAGTCCTAAGAGAAATTATAATAGAAGAGGGGTTGGATCCCTGGAATATAAATATTACAAAAATAGCGGACTCTCTGTTAAAATATCTAAACCAACTTAAAGAGATAAATTTCAGAATCCCGGCGAGATTTATTCTAGTTTCCGCCATATTATTGAGATTAAAATCCGAGACTCTCATTGAAGAAGAAAAAGAAGAAAGAGAATTGGAAAAAATTGATATAGAAGGCCTTGAGATTCTTGAACCTCCCATCAGCAGAATACCGAGAAGAAACATAACCTTTGAAGAACTTACCAGAACTCTGGAAAAAGTAATGAGCGAAAAAGAGAGAAGAGAACAAATAAAACTAAAGAGAGAAGAAAAAATAAATCAATTGCAGAGATTGATGAAAATAAATATTGAGGATTATGTGGAAAAGGTTTTTAGAGAACTTTCAAAGATAATTAAGACGAGTTTTTATGAACTGACAAACAGAAAAAGTGATTTGGAAACGGCAAGATATTTTGTTGCAATCTTGCATCTTGCAAATCAACAAAAAATTGAGATAAAACAGGAAAATTTGTTCGAAGATATCCATATCTCATTGAGGGAAATGCCTCCGCAGGGATTCGAACCCTGATTGCCACCTTTTCACTATTTTTTTGCTCCGCAAAGTGGTGTGTTATCCAATTACACAACGGAGGCATAATTTTATCTTATTTAATTATGGTTTGCAAATGCGGAAAGAAAACCTATTATAAAAGAAAATATGAGGGGATAGAACTGTGTAAAAAATGTTTTGTAAAATCTATAGAGAAAAAAATAAAAAGAAATATCCGAAAAAATAAACTTCTCTCAAAAAATGATAACATTTGTGTTGCCCTTTCCGGGGGAAAAGATTCTATTTCTTGTTTATATGTTCTAAATGAGATTGTAAAGAAGAGAAAAGATATGAAGATTTTCGCAATAGCAATAGATGAAGGGATAGGTGAATATAGAAAGAAAACCCTAAATAAAGCAAAAGAATTTTGTAAAATGATGAATATTCCCCTAAAACTTTATTCCTTCAAGGAAGAATTTGCAAAGAGTCTGCCGGAAATTCTAAAAAACGAAAAACTGAATGCATGCACCTATTGCGGTGTCTTGAGAAGATATTTGTTGAACAAAAAAGCAAGAGAAAATAAAGCCACAAAACTGGCATTTGGATTTAATTTAAATGACGAGGCGGAATCAATTTTTCTAAATTTTATTTTTGGGAATCTGGATAAATTTTTGAGATTGGGACCAAAAGTTGAAAATAAAGAAATAAAAAAATTTGTTCCGCGAATAAAGCCATTAAGAGAAATTCCAGAAGAGGAGATTTTTGCCTATTGCGATGCTCTAAATCTGCCCTATTATCCAAAAAAACAATGTCCCTATGGAAAAGAATCTGTAAGAAAAACCATAAGAAAATTTTTATATGAGTTGGAAGAGAAATATCCGGGGTCTTTATTTCAGATTGTTAAATTTGCAGATTTATTGATTCCCTCTCTGAGAAAAGAATTTTACAAAAAAGGAAAAATAAAATATTGCAAAATTTGTGGAGAGCCGTCTTCGAGAAAAATTTGCAAGGTTTGCGAATTGCTTGCAAACCCGGAGATGACCCGGACTGCATAGAGGGATTTAAAGGATTTTTAAACTTGAAAGAAGATTTTATATTTTTATATGTTTTCTTTTTGCTTATCTCTTTTCTTTTTTAAAAGAAAATCCATATATGGTGAAACTTTCAAGATTGACCCTTCAAGGTTTTAAGTCCTTTAAAAACAAGACAAGTTTAGTTATTGGAGATGGAATAACCTGTATTGCCGGGAGCAACGGCTCAGGAAAATCAAATATATTGGATGCGTTCTCCTTTGTTCTGGGAAAGAATTCCGCGAAGGCTTTGAGAGCAGACAGGATGGAAGACCTAATTTTCAAAAGCGAGAAGGGACAGTCCGATAGTGCAAAAGTTGAACTCGAAATTGATAATTCTGATAGAGAAATAAAATTTGATGAAAACACGATAGTAATTGAGAGAAAAATAAATACTCTTGGACAATCAACATATAGATTAAACAACAGAATAGAAACCAGACAGAGAATTCTTGATTTATTAAGAGAGGCGAGGATTTCTCCAGATTGGCTGAATATTGTCGCGCAGGGAGATGTTACGAGAATCTTGGAAATGAATCCCTTGGAGAGAAGGCACATCATAGACGAACTTGCCGGGCTGGCGGAGTTTGATGAAAAAAAGAAAAAGAGCGAAACGGAATTGAAAAAAGTAGATGAAATTTTAAAAGAACAAAGTTTGCTTTTAAAGGAAAGAGAAAAATTATTTCAGAATATTTCTGTTGAGAAAAGAAAAGTTGAAACCTATAATGAACTAAACTCAAAAATTAAAAAAATAAAATTCTCAATTTTAAAGAAAACTTTGGACGAACATCTGAGTAAGAAAGAAAGAATCGGCGAAAAGGCAAGGGAATATGATGAAAAAATAAAGGGAATAGACAAAGAAATTCAGGATATGGATAAAACAATTGAGGAATTAGAAAACAAATTAAGGGAATATACAAAAAATATTTTCAGAGGGAGCGAGGAAGTTAAGGTAATAGAAGAGCAAGAAAAAGTAAAAAGCGAAATTATGAAATTAGAAAACAAAATAAATTTAAATAACAGGGAAAAAGAAAGATTGGAAAAATACCTTGAACAGATTTCTGAAATAAATAAACCAAGAGCAATTAAATTTTTACTTGGAAAGGAAGATATTCTTGGAACTGTTGAACAAATTCTGGATTGCGACCAAAAATATAAGCAGGCGATTGATGTTGCCCTTGGAAATACAAAAAATGATATAATTGTAAAATCTTTTGATAAAATACCCATTTATATAAAATATTTGAAAGAAAACAAAATAGGAAGGGCGAAATTTCTCCCTCTTGATAAAATTAAAGGAAACGTCATTCAAACTCCGGAAGGAAAAGGAGTAATTGGAAATGCAATAAATCTTGTTAGTTTTGATGAAAAATTCAGAAATGTCGTGGAATACGCGTTGGGCAATACAATAATTATAGATGAACTAGAAAATTCCAAGCCATTTGTGAATAAATACAGAATTGCAACTTTGGAAGGCTCTCTGATAGAAAAAAGCGGTGCCGTTTTGGGAGGATATAAAGAACAGCTTTTTGATGCAAATAAAATCAGGAAGGAAATCGGATATTTAACGGAAGAAAACAAAAATCTGGAAAAAGAGCTGGAGAAATTGAACGAAGAATTGAAAAAAATATCCAAAAAAAGAGAGGAAACAAGCAGCAAATATGCGGGCATTGGAAAAGAAGCAGAAAAAATAGAAGAAGAAATAAGAAAAATTCAAGAGAAAAGAAGAAAAATTTATGAAAGAAAATTGAGATTGCAGAGCGAATTATCTGACGAAAAAATAAAACTTGCCAGAATAGAAGTGGAAGTTAAGAATTATCAAGATGAACTTTCCGAAACAGAACTGTTTGATGAAGTGGAAGAAGGAAGCGTTCCAGAATTAAAAGAAAAGTTAAGAAGTTATGCACACGAAATCAATAAGTTGGGTCCTTTAAACTGGAAATCTGTTGAAGATTTTGAAAAATACAGAAGCGAGTACGAGGATTTGAAGGAGAAAGTTGAAAAAATTATTGAAGAAAAATATGCCATCTTGAAGGTAATAACCGAAATTGAAAATCGAAGAAAAGAAAAATTTATGGATTTGTTTGAAGTTGTAAATAAAGAATTTGGAGACATTTATTCGAAGTTTACCGGTGGAGAAGGTTATATTGTTTTGGAAGAGCCGGGAAATATTTATTCTGGACTGCTAATAAAAGCAAGACCGAAGGGAAAGAGACTTCTTGGTATAGATTCTCTTTCTGGAGGAGAAAAAACAATAACCGCAATAGGTTTTCTTCTGGCAATACAGAGATGCAGGCCGAGTTGTTTTGTTTTGCTTGATGAGATCGATGCCGCCCTTGACAGCGAAAACACAAAAAAAATTATAGAAGCGATTAGAGAATTCTCTAAGGAACAGCAATACATAATTATTACCCATAATGATGTTACAATATCGAAAAGCGATCAGGTTTATGGTGTGGTTTCCGAAAACGGAATTTCAAGTATTGTCGGAATTAAAATTAATCAAAAATAAATTTGCATTTTTATTTAAAAAGATTTCAGAACAATTTAAATTAAACTATCTAGTAAAATAAAAAGAAATATCCACATCACTATACTCTGATCTATATTTTGATGTAGGTATATATTCCTTCCAGATCTTTTTTTGCCCTTTGTTCATATTCTGAAGTATCTATATCATGCTTACGTGCTCCCGCCTTTAGTTTCAATACCAAAAGGATACATAGGATACTTCTTAATCATTTTTCACCACTAATATATAATATATTAATAGTATTTATAGTTTTCGGTAATTGAATCTATATTTTAGAGAATATAGAAAAAAGCCATTTCCACCAAAACCCTTCGTAAATCCTCAAATTATGCCTTTTGACAAAATTTATTGCAAAAGTATG
>Ga0136651_10001817_pt1 | contig 11740 bp, 17 predicted proteins | sample Mar14236cmmetaG_FD_94867 | JGI IMG/M metagenome (GOLD analysis project Ga0136651, IMG submission 94867) | Marine hydrothermal vent microbial communities from Guaymas Basin, Gulf of California to study Microbial Dark Matter (Phase II) - Marker... ...
CAACACGGGCAGGCCGTCAATTTTATGGGTCAGCATCAGTTGGGCCGCCTCTGCCAGGGGCGTTTGCGGCGTGACGGTGATCACCGGACTGGTCATTGCCTCGGCCACGGTCAGCCAGCTTTCCTCGGTCACGGGCTCATAGGGATGGCGGGCCGCCAGCTCGGCCATGCGCGCCTCCCGCAGGTCACCCTTGCTAATGATGCCCACCAGCCGACCGTCCTCCATCACCGGCAAGCGTCGCACGTTGCGCTCTTCCATCAACTGCTCAGCTTCAGCCAACGGAGCCTCACTCTCAATAATGACCGGATCTGGGGTCATCACCTCGGCCACCGAGTATGGTTTTAGGGGCATGTGTCTTTCTCCTTCGCCGGTTGCGCGTTGTCCTGCTCTGTCCACATGATACTGCCCACCTCGGCCAGGTGCGCGGTCTCGTTGTGGCTCAGCAAGCGTGGCTGTTCGCCCATGGCCAATACGCTAAAGGCCCCGTTGGCCAGGTCGTACTCTGTCCAGTGGGAACCGTCACCGTGGATGAGCAGGGCCAGGGCAGTGGCGATGACGCCCCCGTGACTGACGACGATGACCATATCGCCAGCGTGAACGTTGGCAATCTCCCGCAGGGCAGCGACGATACGCCGCGCGAAATGGCGGGGCGATTCGCCACCGGGTGGGGCAAAGTCCGGGTCAGCCGCCATGCGTTCCCACAGGCGCCGCTCATCCTTTAACGTGGCGAAGGACAGCCCTGCCCAGTCGCCCAGGTCGTACTCCACCAGATCAGGACGCAGGTGCAGCGGCAGGTGCGGCAGGGCAGCCTGAATGATCTTGGCCGTTTGCAGTGCCCGATTCAAAGGGCTGCTATAGATTGCCGTTGCCGTACTATACTCAGATGCCAGCCGCTGGGCCAGCGCTTGCGCCTGACGCACTCCCCGCGCCGTCAGTCCTTTGTCCTCTGCGCCCTGCCACAGCCCCGCCGCGTTGGCCGCTGTTTCGCCGTGTCGCACTAACACCAATTGGCTATCCATGATAAAGATCGCACCTCGTTTTCGCATCTTTTGGCCTGATTCACATCGGGCGAAAAAGCACCTTGACAATTCTGTTGTTCTGAACGCTACTTGGCATAGCAGTAACTTCACCCCCGCCCGCGACCGGGGCTTCACGCCACCACCTGAGTAACAAAAAATGGAAAGGCGCAGAACCCGACGACGTATGCGGGCCTGCGCCTGTATGTGCAACTTTGACCTGGGGCAAGAACGGGCTTACCTTTTGGTGTAAGTCGGTGCCTTGCGCGCACGCTTAAGGCCGGGCTTCTTGCGCTCCTTCATCCGCGCGTCGCGGGTGAGGAATCCACCAGCTCGCAACACAGGACGCAGTCCGGGATCAGCTTTGAGCAAAGCGCGGGCAATGCCCATCCGCACCGCCCCTGCCTGTCCAGAGACTCCCCCACCCTTCACGTGCACGGTGATGTTGAACACATCTTTCATGCCCACTGCCTCTAATGGAGCCAGCAGGTGCATCACGTCAACCGGACGGGAACAATATTCCTCCAGCGGTTTATCGTTGATGATAATGCTGCCCGTACCGCCGGGGAAAAGTCGCACCCGGGCCGTGGCCGTTTTTCTCCTGCCTACCCCTTCGTAATAAACACTCGACATCTACCAATCTCCTCTCTACAGGGCCAACTCTTTAGGCTGCTGCGCCTGGTGGGGATGTTCCTTGCCGGCGTAGATTTTCAGCTTCTTGATCATCCGTCGTCCCAACCTATTCTTAGGCAGCATCCCACGCACTGCCGACTTCAGCACACGAGTGGGATGGCGGGCCAATTGATCCCTGAGGCTAATGCTCTTCAGGCCGCCCGGATAACCAGAATGGCGGTGGTAAAATTTCTGGTCCAGCTTGCGCCCGGTGACCCGCACTTTCTCGGCGTTGATCACGATAATGTAATCGCCCACGTCCAGGTGAGGGCTGTAGATGGGCTTGTGCTTGCCCTTCAGAATCTTGGCGATCTCCGAGGCGAGGCGGCCCAGGGTCTTGCCCTCGGCATCCACCACGAACCACTCTCGTTCAATCTCGCTCGCTTTAACCGCGTACGTCTTCACAACTCCAACTCCTTGAGAATTACAATTCCAGATCAGCGGGGTCAAACGTGAAAACAGGTGCCCCGCTTATACGCTCCTTCACCCGCCAATGAGCGGTGAAACGTGATGCGTGAAACGTAAAACGTGAGGATTACGTTTCACGCATCACGCCTTGGAGGGGCAGAAGTGCACATCAGGTCTGGCTCTGTTTTCGCTGAAACAAATCGCGCTCAGCATAATTCACCCGCATCAGGCAGAGACCGTGAGGCGGGGCCGTGGGCCCGGCCAGACTTCGCTCCGCCGCGTGCAGAATCCCCGCGAAATCTTGGGGCGAAAGCTTGTCGCTGCCCACCTGCAACAGTGTGCCCACGATACTGCGCACCATCCGCTGCAAAAAAGCGTTGGCCTCGATGTCAAAGTAAACGAACGGCCCCTCCTGACTGCACCCGGCCCGCAGCACCCGGCGCACAGTGTTCTCCCCCTGGGGGGGCTGTCCAAATGTGGCAAAGTCGTGCGTGCCTATCAACACCCCCGCCGCCTGATCCATAGCTTCCACGTCCAGCGGATAAGGGTAGTGGTAAGCGAATCGCCGCGCCAGAGGCGAGCGTAACGGCTGATTGAAAATAGTGTACCGGTACTCTCGGCTGCGCGCGCTGAACCGGGGATGGAAGCCCTCCTCCGCCAGCGACAGTTCTCGCACTGCCACGTCCTTCGCCAGCAGCGCATTGAGCGCCCGTTCCAGGTCGGCCAGCGGATGCCGCCATTGGGTGTGGAAGGCGATCACCTGCCCACGCGCATGGACTCCCGCGTCGGTACGGCCGGCAGCGGTGATGCGAATCATCTCTTGAGTAATGGCCGCCAGAGCCCGTTCCAATTCGCCCTGTACGGTCGGCCGGTCGGCCTGCCACTGAAACCCGTAGTAGTCTGTGCCGTCGTACTCGACCGTGGCCCGCAGGTAACGGATGCCGGATGCCGGTTGCTGGTCATCAGCCACCTGCGCCCGTCGTCCGTCCCCGATCATCCAGTTACTCCTCGACCAACTCGATCAGGGCAATGCGCGCTCCGTCGCCCTGGCGACGGCCCAGCTTGAGGATGCGGGTATATCCCCCTGGTCGCTCCTCGTAGCGCGGGGCAATCTCGTCGAAGAGCTTGCGTACCACCTCCGAGCCGTTCAGTCGAGCAGCGGCCAACCGTCGGGCGTGCACCTGACGAGCCGGTTCGCCCGCGCTGTTACTCCGTTTGGCGATGGTGATCAGCCGCTCTGCATGACCGCGAATCGCCTTGGCTTTGGCCTCCGTGGTGGTAATCCGCCCGTGGAGGAACAACTGGGTGATCATGTTTCTATATAGAGCCCGCCGCTGTCCGGTATTGCGGCCCAGCTTGCGGCCGGCTTTACGATGCCTCATCGTCTCCCTCTCCTGATTCTCCGCCTAACTGTCACTACGCTCTTTTGGAGGACACAATTTAACTTCCCCGTCTAAATCCGTTCATCCTGCGCATCCGTCGTTAGACCGCTTCCTCCCCACCCTTTGCGCCCATGTTAAAGAAACCCTTGACGGCCAGCTTCTCCCGCAACTCGGCCAGTGACTTAGCACCGAAATTGCGGATGGTCAGCATCTCCTCCTCGCCCTCCTCCAGCTTCTCCAACACCTCGCCGACCTTGGTTATACCCGTCCGTTTTAGACAATTATACACCCGTACACTGAGGTCCAGTTCCTCGATGGGCGTGTCGTAGATCCACGCCGGGATGCCCTCTTCAATCCCCTCTTCCTCTTCCACCAGCGGCATCTCCTCTACACCAACCAGCAGCGCAAAGTGTTGGAGCAAAATCCGGGCTGCTTCTTTCAAGGCATCGAGAGGGCGGATCGTACCGTCGGTCCAGACCTCCATGATCAACTGGTCGTAGTCGGTCATCTGACCCACACGAGTCCGCTCCACCGTGTAGTTAGCCTTGCGGATAGGACTGAAAATCGCGTCCACCATCAATTCTCCGATGGGCAATCGGGCTCGCTCCCCTGCCGGGGAGTATCCTCGTCCCTTCTCCACCCGGAATTCAATCTCCAGGTCTACGTCGTTAGAGTCGGCCGTCAAAAGGTGCAAGTCAGGATTGACAATTTCCACGGAGGATGGAGCATCAATGTCGCCAGCGGTGACATCGCCCTCACCGCGCACTTCCAAACGCATGTGGACCGGTTCTTCGGTGTACATCTTCAGGCGCAACCGCTTGACATTGAGAATCAGTGCCATCATGTCTTCTTTAACCCCAGGAATGGGTGAGAATTCATGATACACATCACTGACGCGGATGGACGTCACTGCCGCCCCGGGTAGCGAGGCCAGCAGTACCCGACGTAGAGCGTTACCCAGAGTTATACCGTACCCACTTTCGAGTGGACTAATGATAAAGCGCCCGTAGTCTTGGGTAACGGCGTCATATTCAATTTTAGGCAAAACTATATTGGACAAAGCTTACCCTCCCTCCTCTGATGTCCAGTGGACAGAGACAGGGGGATCTGTCCCTGATTCAGTTCCATACACTCCGAATCCAATGTGTTTGATCGCCCCTCGACCCTTCAACAAAACCGACAAGCCCTCGGTGTGAACATTCGACGGTTCGACTGAGCGCTCACGCCGAAGGCTCGCCGAAGTCCGATCTCACGCTGAAGACTAGCGGCTGTAATATTCCACGATCAAGCGCTCGTTTATCGAGGGGGCAATGTCCTCTCGCGTGGGCAAATTTAACACGCGCCCGATTCCATTGATGGTATCAAGGCTCAACCAATTCGGCACGGCTTTCTCGTCCAATACCTTCATTAAGTTCTTGAAGTAGGTGAGTTGTCGGCTCTGCGGGCGCACCGAGATTTCGTCGCCTGGCTTGAGCAACATGGACGGGATAGTCGCCCGCCGGCCGTTCAGATAGAAATGCCCGTGCTGCACCAGTTGCCGGGCTTGCGCCCTGGAATCGGCAAATCCCAGCCGATAGACCACGTTATCCAACCGGCTCTCCAGAATAATCAACAGATTTTCCCCGGTCAACCCTTTACGTCGCAGGGCCTCTCTATAATAGCGGCGGAATTGTCGCTCCAGCACGCCGTATATACGGCGCACTTTCTGCTTCTCCCGAAGCTGCAGCGAATATTCTGAGGCACGTTTACGTCGAAACTGGCTCTCACGCCCGCGCATTCCTGGGGGGTAAGCTCGCCGTTCCATCGCGCACTTCGCGCTCAGGCATCGCTCTCCCTTGAGAAACAATTTCTCGCCTTCTCGCCGACACAGTTTACAAACTGGACCCAGATACCTTGCCATTGCACCTCCTGATTTCAGTGAGGGACGACGCACCATCGGACACGGCTCGTGCCCGATACGGCCCGGCCTTGAGATGGCACAACCTCCGCACTAGACTCTCCGTTTCTTGGGCGGGCGGCATCCATTGTGTGGAATGGGAGTCACATCAGTGATGGAGCGAATTTTTAAGCCCGCCGCCTGCAAGGCACGGATAGCCGCCTCGCGACCAGGGCCCGGCCCCTTGACAAAAACGTCCACCTCGCGCATCCCATTATCCATCGCCGTCTTAGCCGCCTGCTGAGCCGCCATACGTGCTGCATAAGGCGTGCTCTTACGCGAGCCTTTGAATCCGACTGTTCCCCCGCTGCCCCAGGTAATCACGTTGCCCTGCGAATCACTCATCGTGACAATGGTGTTGTTGAACGTCGAATGAATATGAGCATGACCGTACGGCACGTTGCGCTTCTGCCGTCGGCTCGATTTCCTGCCCCGTCTTGCTGACCGTCCCATACTTTTTCCTCCAACTGCCACTGTTTAATCAAGCAACAGGCGCACGACGACTACTTCTTCTTCATCCCTCGCCGCCGACCACGACCGGGTACTGTCCTCTTAGGACCACGCCTGGTGCGCGCGTTGGTCCGCGTCCGCTGCCCGTGTACCGGCAGGTTCATGCGGTGTCGCAGCCCGCGATAGCAGCCAATTTCCATCAGGCGCTTGATGTTCATCTGCACCTCGCGGCGCAGATCACCCTCCACCCGATAGCTGCGGGCGATAATCTCTCGCAGCCGGCTGACCTCGGCCTCCGCCAGGTCTTTAATCCGCGTATTGGGATCAACGCCCGCCGTTTTCAGAATCTCTTTGCTGGTAGACCGGCCAATGCCGTAGATGTACGTCAGGGCAATTTCCACCTGCTTATTGCGAGGCAGATCTACGCCCGCGATTCGCGCCATTTAATCCCTCCTAACCATCCTTCCACACTGCCATCCCCAACCACAGCTTGGGCAACATTACCCCTGTCGCTGCTTATGCTTGGGATTTTCGCAGATGACCCGCACGACGCCCCGGCGGCGGATAATCTTGCACTTGGGACATCGCCTCTTGACCGAAGATGAAACTTTCATCACAAACCTCCATAAATCATCACAGCCGGGAGAGAATCTCCGGCTGGCCGTCTGTGACGGCAATGTCATGCTCAAAATGTGCCGAGAGTTTACCATCCAGAGTTACTACCGTCCATCCGTTGTCCAGCACACGGGTGCGCCACGTGCCCATAGTCACCATGGGCTCCAGGGCAAAAGTCATGCCCGGTCTGAGAAGCGCCCCTCGCCCCGGCTCACCGTAATTAGGAATCTGCGGATCTTCGTGCATCTCCCGCCCGATGCCGTGGCCGGTGTACTCGCGGACTACAGAAAACCCCCGCGACTCGGCGTAATCCTGAATGGCCGCCGAAATGTCCCCCGTGTGATTACCGGCCAGGCATTGGGCGATTCCTGCCTCCAGAGCGCCAGCCGTAACCTCCATCAAACGGCGAGCCTCCGGCGACACTTCTCCCACTGCCACGGTAATGGCCGCATCCCCGTGGAATCCCTTGTAAATTGTCCCCACATCCATACTGACCAGGTCGCCCTCGTTAATCACCCGCGAGCCGGGGATGCCGTGTACCACTTCCTCGTTGATGGACACACACAGCGCGGCGGGATAACCTCGATAACCTTTGAACGAGGGTACTGCTCCGTGCTTAAGAATCGTCTCCTCAGCCAGGGCGTTCAACTCCCCGGTAGTCACGCCAGGCGCGATTTTCTCCCGCATGAGAGACAAAACCACGGCCACGATATGACCAGCCTCACGCATACGTGCCAGTTCGGACGGCGACTTCAATGTGATCATCAGCACCCTGCGCGCTTTCTATTAAACTTGGTCGTCGGCCCGGATGGCTGCAGCCAGATCTGCCTGCACCTGCTCGATGGATTGCTCCCCATCAATCTCCACCAACAGCCCTCGCTCTCGATAGTACTCGATCAACGGCGTGGTCTGCTGGAAATACACATCGATGCGACGGCGCTGGGTCTCTGGCGTATCATCCGCCCGCTGGTAAAGCTCCCCGCCGCACAGGTCACACTGGCCCGCGACCTTCGGCGGGCTGAACAGTTCGTGATAGACCGTCTCGCACCGGCGACACGTCCAGCGCCCGGCTAGGCGTGCCAGCAGCACCTCGTCCGCTACTTTGATGTAGGGCACGATCCCCACTCGCCGCCCTTGTTCGGCCAGGATCGTCTCCAGAGCCTGTGCCTGAGCAATGGTGCGCGGGAACCCGTCCAGGATGGCCCCGCCAGCACAATCAGGCCGTGCCAGCCGCTCCTTGACCATGGCAATAGTCACTTTATCTGGAACCAACTCCCCTCTGTCCATGTACGCGCGGGCCAGCCGTCCCAGCTCGGTTTCGTTGCGCAAGTTCTCACGAAAGAGGTCCCCGCTGGATATGTGGGGGATACCCAGTGCCTCCTTCAGGTAAACTGCTTGAGTTCCCTTGCCCGCACCGGGCGCGCCCAAAAGGATGATAAACTTAGGCTTGGCCAGTTCCCCGGCTTCCATGCTCGCTCCCCTGTAAGAATAACCCTGCACCGTGAATTACTTGATGAATCCCTCGTAGTGACGCATGAGCAACTGCGCCTCAAGCTGACGCAACGTATCCAACACCACGCCAACCACGATCAGCAGGCCCGAACTGGTGATGAGCATCATGGATGTCTCGGTCACGCCTTTCACCAACCAGGGCAGGATGGCTACCGTCGCCAGGAACACAGCGCCTACCAGAGTAATCCGCCGCAACACCCCGTTGAGATAATTCTCCGTGCGCTTTCCCGGTCGGATACCAGGGATGAATCCCCCCTGCCGCTTGAGATTTTCGGCCAGGTCCTGCTGCTGGAAGATGACGTCCGTGTAGAAATAGGTGAAACCGACGACCATGAAGAAATACATGACCCAGTAGACAGTGCTCTGCGCATTGAACATGTTGTAAACAGTCGTGGCCGTGGTCTGCACCCAGGGAATCCCGGAAGAGAGAAAGTAGGAAGCGATAAGGCCGGGAAACATCATAATTGATTGGGCAAAGATCAGCGGAATCATCCCTGACGAGTTTACCCGCAAGGGGATGTGCGTGCTCTGCCCTCCGGCGATGCGTAGTCGGCTGCCACGCATGGCCAACACCCGCTTGCCATACTGCACCGGGATACGACGCTGTCCCTCCTGCACCACGACGATGACCAGAACCGTTATCGCGGTGATGAGCAGGAAAGCGACCAAACCCCGCAGGTCAGTGGCTACCATCGCCCCTACTCGCTGAGGGATACGGGCCACAATTCCGCCAAGGATGATGATTGAGAGCCCCTGGCCCATACCCTGCTCGGTGATCAACTCGCCTAGCCAGATGGCGAACATCGTGCCCGCCGTCATGGTTATAATCGTCGTCAACGTGGGTAACAATGCTGTCCCCGACAGGCCGAAATCGGTCATCACCCCCTGGGACTGCATCTGCATACCAAGAGCAAAGGCCTGAAGTGCACACAGGGGAATGGCCAGGAAATAAGTGTATTGATTGATCTTGTTCCGTCCGGCCTCCCCTTCTTTGGCCAGCTCCTCGAGCGCGGGGATGATGGGCTGCAAGAGCTGCATGACGATAGTCGCCGTGATGTAAGGCCCTACTCCCATAGCCATCACCGAGAAACTGGACATCGCCCCGCCGGAAACCATATCCATCATGCTGAGCAATGGGTTTTTGGCGAACACCTCAGCCAGGAGTTCAGTTTGAATGTTCGGCACCGGCACGTGCGAAGCCAGACGGTAGATAACCAGAATCAAAAAAGTGATCATTATCTTCCGTCGCAGATCCGGCAACCTGAACGCATTACGCAGCGCTTGTATCATCCCTACCCTCCAACTACGAACGAGTGGCGGTAAGCATCTATATGCCCAGCCCTCTCAGCAGGCCCAGTGTGTTTACAAGTGCCGGGCATCCGGGTAACGTTTTTCACTACGCACCCTTCTTCGCCCGTACCCATTTTTTCCTGAGAGGCAGCTCCTCAGCCACGCCGCCAGCGGCTTCGATTTTAGCTCGCGCGCTAGTCGAGAAGCGATGAGCCTTGACGGTGAGCGGCAGATTCACCTCGCCTCGGCCCAGGATAACCACCACTTCGTCGGCGCGTTTGATAATTCCCGCCGCTGCTAGACTCTCAGGAGAAATCTCTGCCCCGGCCGCGAAACCCTCCAGACGGTCAAGGTTGACGGGCGTGTATTGCACCCTCCAGATATTGGTGAATCCACGCTTATAAGGCAGGCGGCGCACCAATGGCAACTGTCCACCTTCAAAATAAGGCCCTTTGCCCCCGCCGGCGCGGGCACCCTGTCCCTTAGTTCCTCGCCCGGCTGTCTTGCCCTGTCCGGCCGATATACCACGTCCCTTGCGCTTGCGTTTCTTTTTCGCCCCCTCAGGGGGACGCAATTCGTGCAACTTCATAGTAATCCTCTCCACGCCTGTGCAGTGACAAGTCCAGCGTCGCCTCTTCAGGGCGGCGCAACCCGTCACCCTGCCCTAACCAACCTCCTCCACCGTAACCAGATGCCGCACCTTGTGCACCATCCCGCGGATAACCGGCGTATCGGCCTGTTCCACCAGATCACCCAGACGGCGCAGGCCCAGGGCGCGGATAGTGGCTTTCTGTCGCGCAGAATACCCAATGCTACTCTTCACGTAAGTGATGCGCAGCTTCTTTTCCGGCTGTTTCCCTTTAACTTTCGACTCAGACATCACCACGACTCCAACAAGGGCTAACCTCGCGGAGGGGCTTACCTCGCAGGCGAGCTTCCTCCTTTGCGTCTTTGAGTTGTTCCAGACCACGCATCGTGGCCTGCGCTATGTTGAGGATGTTGGAACTTCCCAGAGACTTGGTCAAGATGTCCTTGATGCCCGCCGCCTCGACCACAGCCCGCACCCCACCGCCGGCGACCACACCGGTGCCCGGAGAGGCTGGCTTGAGCAGCACTTTGGCCCCGCCAAAGGTGGCTGTCACCTCGTGAGGTATCGTAGTCCCTACTATAGCAATGGAGCGCATATTCCGCCGGGCGCGCTCAGCGCCCTTGCGGATAGCGTCTGGCACGCCGCGTGCCTTGCCCACACCGACGCCGACACTACCCTGGTTATCGCCCACTACCACCACGGCGCGGAATCCGAAACGCCGGCCACCCTTGACCACCTTGGCCACACGGGTGATGCGCACCACCCGCTCGTCCAATTCCTCGCGTTCCCCGAATTTCCCTCTTTCCATTCATCCTCCTGAATTTGCTGGTCAGCCCGTAAGTCGGACATCCCGTCCGACCTGGAGACCAGCGCGGTGGCCTGTTCACCACAGGCTAAAACTCCAACCCGCCCTCACGGGACCCGTCGGCCAGAGCTTTTACTCGGCCATGGTATAAGCGCCCGCCGCGATCAAATACCACCTGCCGGACACCACGAGCCAACGCTCGCTGAGCTAACACCTGCCCGACCAGCTTGGCCTGCTCGGTTTTGCTCAGACCCTGAATCTTCTCCCTCAACTCAGGATCTAACGTGGAGGCAGAAACCAGAGTATGACCCTGGCCGTCATCTATAATCTGGGCGTAGATGTGCTTCAGGCTGCGAAACACGTTCAACCGAGGGCGTTCATTCGTGCCCTTTACTTTCTTCCGCACGCGCCGATGCCGCCGCTTCCATGCCTGTCTACTTTTCTCACTCATCACGCTTTCCTTCCCTCAAGACCAATCTACTTACCACACCGGCACCCCGATGTGGAACCTTGCTTTCCGAGAGAACAGGGAATGTCTCGTCGCTACATGCCGACCTTACCTGCCTTGCCGGGCTTGCGGCGAACGTACTCACCCTGATAGCGTATACCCTTGCCCTTATACGGTTCCGGGGGGCGAACTCGACGGATGCGAGCAGCCATCTCACCTACCAGTTCCTTGTCTATCCCCTCCACAGTGATGAGCTTGGCTCGCTGCTCCACCTGGAAAGCAATGTCCGCTGGCGGCTCAAACTCCACCGGATGCGAGAAACCTACACTCAGGACTAGCTTGTTCCCCTGCAATTCTGCACGATACCCCACACCCTCAATCTGCAACACCTTGCGGAAACCCTGGCTCACGCCTGTCACCATGTTCGCCAGAAGAGCACGGGTCAACCCGTGGAGGGCGCGGTGCTGCCGCTGATCAGTAGGTCGCGTGACCATCAACTGATTGCCCTGTAAAGTCACCGTCATATCCGGGTGGAACGTCCGCGTCAACTCACCCCGTGGGCCACGCACCGTCACCCGACTGCCTTCAATATTTACCTGCACCCCTTGAGGTACAGG